>Ga0335085_10000655_pt1 | contig 91554 bp, 90 predicted proteins | sample Lox_Sample_45_FD_206712 | JGI IMG/M metagenome (GOLD analysis project Ga0335085, IMG submission 206712) | Soil microbial communities from Loxahatchee National Wildlife Refuge, Florida, United States - Lox_Sample_4.5 | ecosystem: Environmental > Terrestrial > Soil > Wetlands | place: USA...
ATCCTGGAGCTGTAGAAGGTTCCAAGGGTTAGGCTGTTCGCCTATTAAAGCGGTACGTGAGCTGGGTTCAGAACGTCGCGAGACAGTTCGGTCCCTATCTGTTGTGGGCGCAGGAGATTTGAGAGGGCTTGTCCTTAGTACGAGAGGACCGGGATGAACGAACCTCTTGTGATCGAGCTGTCATGCCAATGGCACCGCTCGGTAGCGAAGTTCGGTTGTGATAACCGCTGAATGCATATAAGCGGGAAGCACTCCTCGAGATGAGATCTCCCAACCCGTAAGGGTCAAGAAGGGCCCAGGAAGACTACCTGGTTGATAGGCAGGAAGTGGAAGCGCAGTAATGCGTGCAGCTGACCTGTACTAATCGCCCGTTCGGCTTGACCATAAAATTTACTCGGTGCATGAAAAACCGGCTGTCAGCTCTCAGCCTTCAGCTATTAGCTAGAACCTGAGCTGAGGTGAAAGCGAAGTTTTTCTTTCCACCCGAACCTGGGTGGGAGGAAGGAAGAAGACGCTGACAACTGGGCGCCGATGAAATCAGCCTTGAGCTACGAGCCTCGAGCTACGAGCTTAACCCCAATCTATTCAGTTGTGAGGTGTCGGCCTCACGCTCTTTGAAAAGTTTGTCGCTCCCAAGCGACACCGAGATGGCGTAGAGATCCCTCGCAAAGAGCGCTCGGGATTTCGGCGCGCGGCTTAGACGCCGCGCAAACGCCTCAACTTGTCGGTGATTTTACCGCGGGGGTTCCACCCGTTCCCATCCCGAACACGGAAGTTAAGCCCCGCCGGGCCGATGGTACTGCACGCGAAAGTGTGTGGGAGAGTAGGTCGTTGCCGGCATAAATAAAGGCCACGTTCAGAAATGAGCGTGGCCTTTTCCGTTTGCTGAGACCGGTTAATTGGACGCTTCACCGCCGCTTTCCAAGTACCTGACCCGTCCCTCGGGCTTGTACTCGCCTGATTTGTTCACGCGGAAAAGGAAGTAGTCTCCGCTGGTCGCAACTTTGTCCATATAGGAAAAGACCAAGACGTAGACGATCGCCTCGGTTTTCTTTCCATTGAAGCCGACTCGGGAGAGGAAGATTGTCATGTCCGGCGACTCCCATTCTTTCTCAGGTCCATCTCCGGGCGCGATAAACTTGTGCTTCCATGGAGTTGAGAGCGGTTCGTGCAGGTTGACGCTTTCAGTGTTCTTCACCTCGAAGTCCGACCATGTCGAGTCGTCCATACCACGCCACTCGTTTCGCAGCAGTTGCTTGATTCCGCTTGAATTGTCTTCCTTCCTCCAAAGGAAGCTGCAGCCGTCCATCAATGGAGCCGGGTAAGCGGCTTCGCCACATTTGCTGTTGAGTGTCACCGCGAAAATACTCACACGCGGCTCTTTCTTTGGAATATGGTCCATTAGCCCTAGAACGGCTTCGTACACCTTGTACTCTTCTGTTGAAGCCTCGCCTCTAGATGTCGTTTGACCGCTTAACGAAAGGCACAAAACCAATATTGCAGGAAGGATGGGAAAAGCACTTCGCACTTTTATACTCCCACTCACGTTGTGCGAGAAAGTGTACCCCCATGCGGACTTGAGGGCAGTGATTAGGCGACTTCGAATTCCGGGAAAAAGATCTCTCGCAAATCCGCTTGGGATTTCGGGTCCGAGCCCCGCTTCTCACGCCCGCAAAACGCCTCAAGTTATTGCAGAAGCCGCTTGCCATGGATCACGGCAACGACAGTAATTTCATTGTGTCCGACTTGGTAGGATGATTCGATAGCTGTAGGCTAGCACTTCGCGGATATTCTCATCATCGAACTCAGGCACTTTGCGGCCTGCTCGCGGAAAGCGGGCAAGCATGTTCGTCTGATTCACGATATTTCTGACAACCGTTTTCGCGTAGGCCTGAGAGTCCTTCGAGATGTATTCGGCGATGGCCTCAAGGTCCTGCAGAGCACGCCGCGACCAAACTATTCGGTGAGCCATTTGCTCAGGCGTGTCTCAACTTCTTGCTGCGTGAGAGTGCCGTTCGTGTGGGCGTCCTCCAACCCTCGCCGCACTTTCTCAAGAACGTAAAGGTGGTACTGAATGTCCTCGACCGAGCAGTCGTCGGGAAGCCGATTGAGCAGTTGTTCGACGTCGTGTTTCGCGGTACTCATGCCGACCCTCGCAGTCAAGGATAGCACTGAAGCAGCCCCATAGCGGCTCTGCTAAGCGTGGAGGCACGGATGCAGGGCACTCTTGCTTTGCCATGACTTGTGAACTGCAGATTCCTCGTACGCGCTCGGTCGCGGAGTTCCTTCGCGCTGATCGGGATGACTAGGAACTCGGAAAGCTCAAATCTGCACCGACCCACTCTTGCGTTTTCATCACAATCGAACTGTGTTCCAGCTCACTGCAGGAGCGTCTGCAGGCCGATACGATTCTCGACATCGCCGACCGGAGATGGGTCGTCAGGAGGAAGTATGTGCATTGTCTGTGAAAAGGAACTATGGGACGAGCACCGGGCGCTCGAACGCGAGTTCTTCAAGCCCTGCAAGAGATGCCAGAAGTTCCCGGGCGCCAGCACCGAGGGGACCTGCTATCACTGTTACGCTATTGGCAATACGATCGACGAGTGTCCCGAGTGCGCAGGCAAACCGTGGAGCAAAGAATTCCTCGCAGCTAAGGAGGAAATCGAAGGCCCAGACAAAGCGCTGGTCTTGTTCTAGAGCCACGGGGCGCACCCATAGGCAGAAGGAGGAATGCAAATCCCTCGCGCGCTTAGTCGCTGCGCTCCTTCGCGCTGCTCGGGATGACAATACGCGGGATGGCCGAGGGTCCGAACCCTTCACCAGCCGACCCGCTTACTTCCCGACACCAAGTCGAAATGCCGATCGCGGCTCAGCAGGGGGAGCCGATGCTGCCGACACAGGGCGGCAATCCAAATGTCATTGGTGGGGATTGGTTTGCCCTTCCGCTTTAGTTCCAAAACGATCTCTGCGTAGTCGTGTGTGGTGGGCTCATTGACGTCCAGCACCAGAGAGTCATGGAGCAGTCCTTTGAGCCAGGACTCATAGCTCGCCCGGTTGCGTGATTGGGCAATTCCGTGTCGATACTCGCCGACCACAATGACCGGAATTGCCAGCTGATCCGCGCGGGCGAGAATGGCAATCACAGCGGGGTCGTCATCCGCGGCGGCAGACAGCGCATTGGTATCGAGGATCATTTCCAGAGCTCGGGATCGATCCGCTCGAATCTTTCTTTCACTCGCTGTTCAATCTGCTTTCTCTCATGGTGAAGATGTTTGAGCTTCCCGAGATGCTTCATCCAGGGCTTGTCCTGAGACGTGGTTCTCAGTTTCTCCTGCACCGCCTCGGTGATGAACTGACGCAAAGGAATTCCTCGCTCGGCGGCCAGGGACTTCGCGCGTCGGAAGAGGAAATCGGGAATTTCCAGGGTGCTCTTCATGGATGCCATATTACCATATTTATGGGAAGATGGGAATCGTTCAGTTCGACTGCTATGCTCCCTCCCCTTGGAGAACTGGTGCGTCATGCCTGAATATCCGGAAGGCAAAAGTGGGAAATGAAATCCTGGCAACATGATAGATGGACGGCCCTGCGACGCGGGTCGAAAACGGTCAGCGTCCTAGCGGTGCCCGCATCAACCTAACGTCATCAATCCACACTTTGCCCTTTCCCTGCACGACCAGGTTCAGCCGGACGAGGTCGGGCTTCTGCCCGGCCTGCAGGAAGAACGGAGTGGCGACGGTCATCCAGCTCATACTGCCGGTGAGCGGCCGATCGAGGCCGCGCGAGAAGAACTCGCCCTTGCCGGGGATGCGGACCCACATTTCCAGAAACGCTTTGCCGTCGAGGTTTTGCGACTGCACGCTGGCCTGGTAGATCAGCGCGGCGTTGTCGACGCTGACATCGGTGACTTCGAACAGGGGCACGGTCATCGGCGCGTTGGCGTCGACCCGGACGGAACCTTTGCCATCCGATGAGGTCTGCTGGTCAAACGTGACACCGCTGACGGCGCGGACACCTTCGAGACTGTCGAGAGCAAAATGCTTCAACTCGACGGGTGCGGCCAGTGGTTGCTGGGTGCAACCCGCCGTCACCAGCAAGAAAATCACGGGCAGAATTCGTTTCATAGTATTGTCCTCGGACACTTCAGGCTGATCACAACACAGGTCTGCTGCAGCTGCCAGTTACCGAAGATACACGGGACGGTCGACAGAAGTTATTCGTCTTGCAACGATGGTTCCCACTTTGGTTCAGATTTTCGGCCTGCTCAACTCGTTCTTGCTTGCTTCTGCCTCAAGTCTCGTTCTAAACTGAGCTCAGCACAAATCGCGAACCCGCAGGTCCCTTGACCTGCGGGTTTTTCTTTGTGCCCAGAATGGAGGAAATCATGACTGCATTCAAAAGCTATCGTGTTGCCCACGAATTCATCCAAACCAACCCGGCGCCACCCGAGAAGGTCTTCCCACTTCTCTGTCCGGTGCGCGAGGCCGACTGGATTCCCGGCTGGCGGTATCAGTTGATCTATTCCGATTCGGGTGTGGCCGAGTTGGGCTGCGTCTTCACGACGCCCGATCCGACCGTCGACCAGTCGCAGTATTCGTCCGCTTCCGGCGGCAACACTTCCGGCCCCATGCCCACGACCTGGATCTGCACGGAATATGATCCCGTGGCGTTTCGTATCGGCTACGTCTGGATCAAGCCCGGACGCATCGCGACCGAACTGCGCATTCAGCTCAAGCGGTCCGACGACGGCGACACGCGCTCACACATCCGGTTCCGTTACACGGGATTGTCGATCGAGGGCAATCGTGAAGTGGAAGCCTACGACCGCAGCTGGTTCGAGGCGAAGATGCATGGATGGGAAAGAGCGATCAATCACTATCTTACGACGGGGGCGATGATCGCCGCCTGAGAGCCAAGGCCCCACATATCGCAAACGAGCACGATGTGTGGGGCGCCGAGCGATGGTTGACGTCTCTCCCACTAGTTCATCAGGCCATCCAGCGTCTTCTCGGCCTGCTGATGCAAGTCGGGCGGTGCGCCATACATCACCCGCGCTGTCTTTCCCAAGCGATCGAACAGAAACAGAGTCGGCACAGAAGTGATGTCGCCAAAAGCTTGGGCCGTGGGGGGATCGGTGATCGCCCAGCGCAGATCGGGGCTCAGTGAGCTTGCCGTTTTGCGGATGCCTTCTTCCGGAGATTCCACGGCTAACGCCACGACCGCCAGGTTGTCACCGTACTTCGTTTTCAGATCCCCTAACCAGGACAGGGTGGAACGGCACGGAGGACACCACGTCGCCCAGAATTCGACCAGGACTACGCGTCCCTGGAGTTGATCGGCAGTGAGGGGCTTGCCTGACAGGTCGGTCAGACTGAACTTGGGTAGTGCGGCTACTTCGTGAACTGCGCCGCTGGTCGGGGCGTGCTCGTGGCTGACGATTTCTTTGTGGCCGGAGAGAATCAGGTCGACCATGCGGATCAGGTCGGCTTTGAACTTGGCCTGGTTGTCGGCGTTGCGCCACGGGGCGTAGCGGCCCGTGCCTTCTTTCTCTCCGAAGTAGCCGAAATCGCGGGGAACTGCGACAAGCACATCGTCGACGAAAACCGCGGGATAGCCCTTTACGCCATAGCGATCGGCCAGTTTCGATCCGCCGAAATTCTCACTGACAAAACGGACTTGTCCGGGATACTTGGCGGCGACTTCCTGTACCAGCAAACTTGCTGGGTCGGAGATGTTTCAAGTGTAGGGCCAGCGGACGAGAGTGATCTCGACGGTCTTGCCCGATGCAGTGTTCAGCGGCGAAGCCGGGCGGCGCGCTGCCTCGTATGCGGGGAGGATCTGGTCGAAGATGACTTGTGCGCTGCGCCACTCGTCGGCGGTGGGAGCGGAGCCGTCGGCGTGGGAGGTCTGCGATTCGGCGCGCTCGATGAACAATTGTGCGATCGAGTCGTCGCTGGGGGAAGCTGCCAGCCTCTTTTGCGCCGCGTCCAGTGCTTCTTTAACCTTGGCTTGCTTGCCGGCGTCAAGGGGCGGCATGTCCAGCATGCCGTAATGGCGAACTGCTTCCAGATATTGATAAAGAGCGCCAGCATGGAATCTGGTGGAATCAAGTTCCTCCGCCAGCTTGATAGTGGAGTTCAACGCGATGAAGCGGGAATGCAGTTCGATGGATCTTGGCGGCTGAAAGGCTGCGTTGGTTTTGGTTTGGAGGTCCTGCAACTCGGGCAGGAACGAGCGCAGCGGAAAGGGCCGCTTCGATGACGAAACATTCAGAATCGCGCAGAATCGGGCAAACTGTGCTTCCCCTTCCGCCTCCCCCATATAGAAGATTCCGTCGCCCGGTCCGTTGGCGGTGGCGAATCCGCGAGCGCCTTCGAGCAGGGGAATGGACCTACCCTGGGCGGCCTCGGCGAGTGCGCGGACCGCGACCGGAACGTTCTCCCATTTTCTGTCATGAGCCTCTTTGTCGAAAGCCGTCAGACGGAGGCTGGCTGTGCCCCACTCCGACTCGAGTGCCGGGAGTCCGCTCTTCACCAGCGGCGCCTTTTCCACGATCGCCCGCGCGCCGCCGGCGAGGTCCTCCGCCTGGGCGAGGGTTTCCAGGCTCAGGTAAAGACGGCCAGCCTTGCTGGCGTTTGTCGAAGTCTGGAGCGATGCCTTCACCATGTCCCCGACTTGGGCGAAATTCGGATCGGAGACAGGGTTGTCGTTCACGGACTTCTGCAGGCGGGCGATTTCGCTCTTGATGCTGGAGGCCGGGTCCTGCGAATTTGCGTGCAGTGTGAACGCCAGCACCCAAACGAAGGGAATCAGCAGGAATGTTCTTCGGAACAAGGTCAAGTAGCTCTCCTTGATCATGGACGGAGCGCCAGCCCACTCGTTAGCTGCACGTCAAGAAGCGAACATAACGTGCGCAAGTGGATGTGTGTTCGCTACTGGGCCACCACTTCAATCGCAGTCACCGTGGCGTAGCCGCTGACCGGCACAAACTCCAGCAGGAGCTTGCCCTGCGCGTTCGGTTCGAGCGCAGCGATCTTTCTCACCAGTGGACGGTTGTCGCCGGCTTCTTCCAGGACGTCCAGGTCGCGCAGCACGGCTTTGCCGTTGCAGAAAACGTCGAAGGCGTGCGACGGATGATCATTGCTTTGCTCAGGCATCGCAGCGCTTGATTGCTGGCGGCCCGACACATCCGAACGGCGCTCGATGAAGTGCAGGGTCACGGTGTACTTGCCGGGCGTGACAGGGATCGCGTAGGAGAAGTGTCCCCATCGTCCGGTCTCGTAAAGTTCGGGATCGTCGGTATCGCCGGCGGGTTCTTCGCTGGCGCTGAGCTGTCCACCTTTGAAGTAGTTGTCGGAACTCCACCAGCGGCTGTCGTTGGAGTAATAAGGGACATCGCGAGCTACGATACGTACCGGCCGGATATGGCCACGCGTACCGGGCAGAATCTCGATGGCGGATAGCATCGCGCGACCGCCCTTCACTGACGCGAAGTTGAGGTGGAGCATGCCGTCGTCAGCGGGAGCGATGTCGGTGAAGGCTTTGACGTCGGCGGTTCTGCCGGCGCCGGCGTCGGCGATTACGTCGAAGTCGGTGAGCAGGGGCTTGCCATTGGCGGTGACATCCATGACGCGACTGCCTTCTCCGCCGCCGCCGATGTCTTCCGGACCGTAGAACGATTCGACGAAGTAGAGGTGGAGCTCGTAAGTGCCGCGCTTGAGCGGAATGTTGTAGCTGAAATCGCCCTGACGGCTGTTGCGATAGAGGCTGGGATCCTGGGTGCGCCAGATGTGCTGCATCAGACTGCGGACGGACGCGCCGCCGGTGAAGTTCGAGTCCGGATTCCAGAGCTTGCCGGAACGATCGACATAGCTCCGGCTGGCGCCGGCGAGGATGCGGATTTCATCTCCGACGGGAAGGCCGACTGTCGGTGGCGCGAGAGTTTGCGCCGGGACGGCGGATGAAATCATGGGTGCCGGGCGGAGTCTGTCGCGCGCCAGAAAGGCCAATGCGGCCAGTAAGATCAGGAACGCCGCCGCTGGCAGCAGCATCCACACACGCCCAGGCGCCTGCGGCGGCGCTTCCCTGCTCGAGGCGTCCTCCGCGCTTGCCTCGTGCGCGGCCACCTCGGCAAATACCGGAACATACTGCCCCACGGGAACGGTGAGGCGGAGGCAATGACTCGCACCTTCGCCGCCGTAATAGTCGGCCAGGCGCTTGCGCAAGCGGTTCGCCTGCACACGAACGATTGAGTCGGTGTCCTGGTCGAAGGAATCGGGGCGCCCGAAAACGTCGAGGGCAACGGAATACTCTTTGATCTGCTCGCTCTCGCCGGCAAACTTCTTCTCACACAGATAAGAAAGAAGATGGGCCAACGTGGGTGAGCGCGCGAAGAGCTGCGACGCGAGTACCGCCTGCAGCTCGGCGCGCTCGGCTCCCATGCTCGGCACTTCCAATGTGGGCGAAGACATGACGGGCCGATTTCTTCCGACACCTCGCTTATACACCGGGCCTCCGGTGCCGTGCAGTGACATGCCGTACCGTAACGGTCTACAAGCCGGTCCTGAACGGATGTAACGGTTGTGTAACCCCGCAGGACCGGGCCCGTGTCAGGAGCACTGCTTCTACCGCAAGTGCTTCTGCAGCCGGTATATGGCCGACCTGTTGCAGAAGTAACCAGTAGCCGTAGCGAGTCCGTAGCTGGTATAGCGTTGTCCGCAGGCAGCAAGTCGACGATAACTGGACCAGATGCGGAGGGCAGATCGCCGGAGCACAGACGGGACGCCGCCCATGACCGGAACGGATGCAACTCCGGAAAGAGAGGGCATATGAAGAAGCTCACAATGACAATCGGAATTCTGGCGTTGCTAGCCGGACTTTCAACGTACAGCGTCGCCGCTCCGGATCCGGACCCGGGAAAGACGACCGCAAGCATGACCGTTGCCGAATTGGAAAAGGCCGCGGACCAGGCCCGGGCGGAAAAGGACTACCAACTGGCGATCGAGTACTTTCGGATCGCTTTGCGCAAGGACCCCAAGAATGCGGTGCTCTACAACAAGCTGGGAATGTCGGAGTTGAAGAAGGGCGACATGTACCCGGCCCGGTCCGACTTTCAGAAGGCTGCGAAGTTGAACCCGAAGTATGCCAATGCCCTGAACAATATCGGAGCGGTGGACTTCTCGCAGAAGAAGTTCGGCTCTGCGGCAAAATATTTCAAGAAGGCAGTGGCTCTGGAGGAGACAACCGCAACCTTTCACGTGAACCTCGGGGCGGCATGGTTTGCTCAGAACAAGCTTGAACGGGCCATCGTGGAATATACGCGCGCTCTGGAATTGGACCCGGATGCGCTGAATACCAGTTCGCGAACCGGCGTGGCGGCTCAGATCACCACTCCTGAGGAACGGGCTAAGTACTCCTACATGCTGGCCAAGATCTACGCTCAGCGTGGTGATGTCGAAAGCTGCCTGCGATGCCTGCGCAAGGCCAAGGAAGACGGCTATCGGGAACTGGCGAATGTATATAAGGACCAGGAGTTCGCCAGCGTGCGGCAGGATGCACGGCTGTCGGAACTGGTGCCGCCTCCGATTGCGAAGTAGAGGCGGCAGCGGCTGCGCTTTGTGAAGAAGTGGCATGCCGAGAAGCCCTTGCGGCGAGCGCGGACGAAAGCGTCTGCGCTCTTTATTGTTTCCCTCACCAAGGATCCTCTCCCACCACCCCAAAAGCACTTTCCCCCGGTGGACAAGCCGCCACCCCTAAAATGGCAAGGTATTTCGATCGGGGTCCAACCTCAGACGTGATGGCCGCATCTTGTCAGCTGCACTCTGGCCATCGGCGTCCCAACTTTATGCCCGTCCTGTTCCATGAGTTCGTCGACACGCGCGCCCGGAAAGTCGCTCTGAGCTTGCTTGTCGCCGGCCTCGTCTCTCTCGTTTTCCTCTCGATTCTGGCCCATCATGCGGAACCTCTCCTGCGTTCCCGAGTGATCGAGACGCTGTCCGCGCGCTTCCAGAGCCGCGTCGATCTCGCGAGTCTCGATGTGTCGGTAGTCCAGGGCTTGGCCGTCTCGGGCAAAGGACTGAAGATCTACGGCCCCGAGGATCTCAACATCCATCGTGAAGGTATCCAGCCGCTGATTGAAGTGGACGAATTTCGCTTCCGCACCGGCGTGATGAGTCTATTGCGATCGCCGATCCGGGTCGGCACTGTGCACATCAAGGGCCTTACACTCAACATTCCTGCCAAGGAATCGCGCCCGCAGTATCGCGGCATGGGGCCAAAGGGCGGCAAGGTCAGGATCGTGGTCGACAATTTCAAGGCGGAAAAGTTTCTGCTCGTGATCAACACCAGCCGGCCCGACAAACTTCCACTCGAATTCGACATTCACAATCTCGATATGAAAGACGTCGGCCCGGAGCGTCCCATGCGTTTTCGCGCGACGCTGGTCAATCCGAAGCCGGTTGGCGACATTGCGTCTGAGGGAGAATTTGGGCCACTCAACGTAGGAGATCCCCGCGAAAGTCCGGTACAGGGCGATTACACCTTCAGTCATGCGGATCTTGGAACCTTGAAAGGAATTGGGGGCATTCTTTCGTCGACCGGAAAATACCAGGGGACTCTTGGCAATATCGTGGTCGATGGCGAGACCGACACTCCCGACTTCCGCATCAACATCGGCGGCCGTGGTGTGCCCCTGAAAACGACATTTCATGCAATCGTCGACGGCACCAGCGGTGACACGTATCTGCAGCCAGTCCGGGCGACTATTTTCAGCACTCCGTTTACCGCCGTTGGACAGGTCGTGCGCTCGGTCGAGCCCAAAGGCCATCATATTCAACTCGACGTGGACCTACCCCAGGGCAGAATCGAACATCTGTTACTCCTCGCAATGCGGAAGGATCCACCGGTGATGAAAGGCGCCGTCCGATTGACCACGAAGCTCGACCTGCCGCCCGGCGAGGCTGATGTCTCGAATCGCCTGTTTCTGCAAGGCAAATTTCGGATCACGGGAGTGCACTTCGCAGATGAATCCATACAGAGCCGGGTGGATTCGCTGAGCCTCCGTAGCCAGGGGAAACCCAAACTGGCAACTGACGACATACCCGACAATATTCGCTCTCAAATGAGCGGCAACTTTATTCTGCAAAACGCGTCGCTGCGGCTTCCCCATCTTTTGTTTCAGGTTCCGGGGACGCGCGTTGCACTCAGCGGGACTTATCCCCTCGATGGCGACGAGTTCGAGTTCCGCGGCCACGCACTTTTGGACGCAAAGCTATCGCAGATGGTGGGTGGCTGGAAGTCCGTTTTTCTCAAGCCGGTTGATCCCTTCTTCCACAAGAATGGCGCAGGCGCGGACGTTCCAATCAAGATTACCGGCACGAAATCGGACGTTCACTTCGGACTCGATTTCGGGTCCAAATGATACGCGTGAGGAGCGTCGGGGGCCAGTGATACGCGCTTCAATCTGCTTGCCAGCGGCGAGAAAAGTGCTTGCTATTCGCGCTTGGCAGAGCTGAGAATGTCTCGCCTCTATGACGCTGGCTGGCGCGACGTCCCGTCTGTCGTTTCCGCATCTGGTCGTCCTCCTGCTGCTCGGTATCTCGGTCTTCATCAACTACATTGATCGCGGCAATCTGTCCATCGCGGCGCCGATGGTCCAAGACGAACTTCGCCTGAGCGCGACACAACTGGGTTTTTTGCTCTCTGCCTTTTTCTGGACCTACGCGGCGTTCCAGCCTATCGCCGGTTGGCTGGTGGACCGCTTCGACGTGAACTGGGTGCTCGCCGTCGGCTTCTCTCTCTGGTCAGCGGCGACGGCATGCACCGGGATACTGCACGGGTTCGCGGCGCTGGCGGCGGTGCGGCTTCTTCTGGGGATGGGCGAGTCGGTCGCTTACCCCTCGTATTCGAAAATCCTCGCCCTGCACTTCCCTGAGCATCAGCGGGGACGCGCCAACTCCGCGATCACGATTGGACAGACATGCGGACCGGCGGCGGGAATGTTTCTCGGGGCCATGCTGATGTCGCGGTTCGGGTGGCGACCGTTCTTCATCGTACTCGGACTGGGAAGCCTGCTCTGGCTGGCGCCGTGGTTGCGATGGAAACCTCCACTGCCGCGCGTTGCCGCCGAGTTGGTTGATGCTCCCAGCCTGCTGCAGTTCGCCGGACTGCGTGCGGCGTGGGCGACCTGTGGCGGACTGTTTTGCGCCAACTACATCTCGTACTTCTTCATCACCTGGATGCCATCCTATCTGCTGCGCGAGCGGCACTTTTCGCCTGACAAAATGGGCATGGTGGCCGGAGGTTCATACCTTGCTGCAGCGGCTTCTGCGGCAGTCGCCGGACGTCTTGCTGACCGCTGGACAGCGCGCGGCGCTACTCCGACCCTGGTACGGAAAACCTTTACCGGTGGAGGGCTGCTGTGCGCCGCGGTATTCCTAATTGCCTGTGTTCTCTCGCCACCCGGTCTTTCGATCGTCATGTTGCTGGGCGTGACCATGTCGTGGGCGGCCTGCGGCGCGAACATCTGGGCCATCACACAGACCGTGGCTGGCCCTTCAGCCGCGGGGCGCTGGACCGGCATGCAGAACTGCATCGGCAATTTCGCCGGAGTGGTTGCTCCTGCGTTGACGGGCTACGTTCTGGACCGAACCGGGAATTTCTTCCTGCCATTCCTGGTTGCGGCGGTGGTCTGTGTGCTCGGTGCCATCATTTGGGTAGTTATCCTGGGCCCGGTACAGCAGGTCAGTTGGGGAATCGTGCCGAAAGCCGGTCCAGCCGAGGTGGGGGTATAATCCCCGCCAGCAAGCCTCGAAGGGGGTACCAACATGGCCAAGACCAAGCAGTTCACAGTCTCACTGGAAAATCGTCCGGGAGCTCTGGCTGAGGTTGCTCGCACGCTGGGAAGCGCCAAGGTCAATATCCTTTCACTCCTGGGAACGGCGCAAGGAACAACCGGCACGGCGGAACTCATCGTGGAAGATGCGCGCCGCGCAAAGAAAGCGCTGGACGAAGCCCGGATCCCTTACAAAGAAACCACTGCCGAAGAGTACGATTTGCCGAACAAGCCGGGAGCGCTGGCAGAGCAGCTGGACAAACTTGCGGCAAAAGGTGTGAACCTGAATTCCATCTGCGCGACGGCGGCGAAAGGTGGGAAGAAAGCCGTGCTCGTCTGCACCGTCGCGGCGGCGGAAGAAAAAGTGGCGCCGGCGGCTTGAAAGACACCTTCTGTCTTGATGCTGATCAACAGGCGCGGGTGCTCTCGCCTGCGCCTCGCTTTATTTGGTCGTCTTAATGCCTGTATCCTGCACTTTGCGAAACGGATCGAAATCGCTCCAGATCTGCGTGACTGCATTGGGATCGAGCACTTTGATCAGGGGCTTGTCCGCTTCCTTCACCGGAGTAACCTCAACGCTCACTTGCTTGCACTTGGGAGAAATGGCGTCCGGGGGATAGATATACGCACCTTCGTACGTGGCATCGTCCACGTAGACGGAACCATTGGCCAGCCGGAGGCTGACGGGGAAGCGGCCGGGAAGAATCGGCTCGATCTCCGAAGTGTCGCAAAGCAGCCGCATCTTCAGGAAGTCGGACTTGAACTTCATGTAAAGCTGCCCTCCGGGAAGGGCCATCGACTTCCAGAATTCCGTCTTGAGTTGCGGGCTGACATCGAAGCGGATGACAGAATCATATTGTGTTTCGTACTCCGTGGGCTGTTGCGGGGCTTCAGCGGGAGCACCGGATTTCTTGGCGCGTTTTTCCCGTTCTTTCTCAGCGCGCGAAACACGTTCCATGGCGGCCTGGTAGCGCGTCACTGGAGTGACGATCTCCACATCAAAGTTGCCGAGTTTGAAGTAATAGATCTCCTTTTGCCACGGCTTGCTCCCAACCGCGCGCAGAGCGTCGGCAGGATACTTCAATCCCGGCGCGACTGGCAGCAACCGCGCGGATGGCGGAGGCGAAGCAGCCGCCTTCGTGCGAGCCGCGGCCAGAGTATCGGCCGCCTGCGAAATCGGGACAATGCCGCTCAAACCGCTGCCGGCGCCACGTCCGGTTCGATAGGTCGTGATGCCTACAACCACGCCCGAGGAATTGAACAACGCTCCGCCGGAATTGCCAGCGCTGATGCTGATGTCGGAAATGATCGAGTCTTTGTCGACCTTGCTCACCACGCCGGTCGTGAGCACTTTTTCCTGGTCGAGCGGATTGCCGATGGTGAAAACGCGCTCCCCTTCCAGCAGCATTCCGCTGCCCTGGGCAATGGGGGCGATAACGGCGTCGGGAATCGCGGTTAGATTGACGCGCAGCACGGAGACGTCTTTCTGGGCGTCTTCCGCCAGAAGTTCGGCGGCCAGTTTGCGGCCCCCGTCGAACTGCACGGCCAAATAAGTGAAGCCGGCGGTCACGTGCTGATTCGTAACTATCAGGCCGGCGGGATCGACCACGAAGCCTGTGCCGTGGCCATCCTGTGCCCACACGGTGACGACGCTTCCCTTAAGCGCGCGGAAGTGTTCCGCCAGCGAATCCACTTGGGCACCGCGGCCGCCTGTCAGGTCCGCGACTTTGGCGTTGTCATTGCTGAGTTCCAGTACGCTCTCGGGCTTGCTGAATTCCTGTTGCAGTTCCCAGGCGTAGGTCTTGCCCTGGAATTCGATCGGCTTGCCGGTGGATATCTGATATTTGCCGGGGACAAGTTCCACGTCGGCGGCTCCATCCAGGCTGGTCTGCGCGGCTGTATCCGTACCTTTGTCTACATTGTGGAAGGTGAGCGCCAGATGTGGCACGGGCCTCTGATTCAGGTCGCGGTCGTACAGCACCGCGCGAACTCTCACTTTCACGGTCGGTGTTTGCGGGAAGGCAGGGATAGCGACAAGAAGAAAGAGGAAGACAAAGCCGGCCGCAAGGCGACGCATAGGATGCCTCCTTCGCGAGTTAGTATAGTCCGAAACGAAGGAATCGTCGGTGAAGAGTGGGTACGGGCCGCGCCAATTACAACTATGAAGTAAGCGATCTACTGCCCGACCGCGTTCAGTACTGCGCCGTTGATTGCATACACGGTTCCGTCGGCGCCGATCAGGGTAGGCGTGTAGGCTTCACCGATGCCGCTGGTCAGGCGGATCGACTGCGTGAGCCCATTCGTAGTCAGGTCCCAGCGGTAGAGTTGGCCGTCTTCGCTATTGACCAGCACGGACTTCGTCGCCGGGTCCACGGCCGCCGTATTGATGCACCACTCGCGCACCGCCCCAGGAAAACCGTTGTCGTCGGGAGTCGGGCCGAGGATTGTGAGCACTTCGTTCATGACCAGGGTCGAGGACAGCACGGGATCGTGCTCGGTAGCATTAGGATCGAGAATTGCGAGACGATTCTTTCCATCCCCGGTGCCGACGCCGGCGTAGTTGTTGTACTTGGTCATCAGCAGATAGCTCGACGTGCCCGTGTAGCTCGGCACCATGGAGGCAGGGACGATCGAGACCGTATCGTCCCACCCGAAGCTACCGGGAATCTTCTTGGTTGCGAGGGTGCGATTGAAGTGCAGCAGCCAGCCCCGGTCGTTATGAGCCGGAAATGGATTCTCAAGAACTCCAAAATAGACGTCGCCGTCGGGGCCGACGGTGGGCGCGGCGCTGCTGGCGTCGAAGAGGATCGCGTCCGCACCGGAAGACGGATCCTTCAACCGCACACGGTTGATCACCGCGAGGGTACTGCTGTTGAGCGCGATGAGGTAGCCGTATCCGAAGCCAGCGTTGGCGGTCGCAACGTAGAGGGTGTTGCCATCGTGCGAGAGCGCGGGCGCGCAACTCATGGCTACGTTGGTGACAGCGGAATCGTTGCTGATGGTCGCCACCGAAACCCACGTGCCGACGCCACTAGCGCCGATGCGCGCCAGGCCGCTCTGTAGCCCGATCGGAGTGGGACCCAGCACCACGAATCCGAAATAGAGATTTCCGCTCGCGTCTGCGGTCAGGGGAGTGTTGATCTGCACATTTTGCTGGTAAACGGTGGGGTTCGCGCTGTAGTTCCTCTTTCCGTAGAAGATTAGGCGGGAAACTTTGCCTTTCGCCATGTCCGGCGTTTGCCTGACGATCACGCGACCCGCGAAGTCGGGTACGTACAGTTGGCCGCTGGAAAGAGTGGGCCCAAGACCCGGAACGAAGGAGGCGTCAGGCGCCTGATACTTAGTGGCCTGCGTCCACATCTTCTTTCCGGTTGCGCCGTTGTGTCCCTCTACACGGAATCCGGTCAGCGTCTTGACCGGCACGATCACAGTGTTCGCCGCTGTCACCAGGGGCGATCCATAGTGAATCAGAATCTCTCCTTGCGGAGGAGCCAGATCCACCGGAACATGCCATCGAATTCTGGTCAGCGGCTGCGACGCGACCGAAGAAATGCCCGTGTGCTGCTCGTCATGCGAGTGGGTGGGCCACGCGCCAGTTTGCGCAAAGCAGGTGGCAGTAAAGAACGCGAGAGTGAGACTCCCAGATCGCAGAACAACCGCCATCCTGGAATGGTGCTGCTTCGAACGCATGAAGGTCTCCAATGTTTCCCGGCGCCAGACGTGGAGTTCGCCGCGAGAGCGAGTAGAAGGATAGCAGGGAACCGAGGGATGCTTGTCATCGCGAGGTAAAAAATGGCGCGCGATGCCCTGTCGTGAAGCCTATTCTCGACAGAAGGAGAGAGGGCCACGATCGGGCGTGACCCTTTCCTGATCAGGCTGCTGCCTGCTGCTGGTACAGCGGGACGAACTCCTGCACAGCGAAGGCTTCGTAGGTGGTCGGAGTCGTATTGCGCGCTGATCTCGGCTCGATCGCTTTCATGTGTCCCGAGTTCATGGCAGCGGTCATTTCCAGTATCAGGTTTGCAAAATTCAGAGTCATGCCCATCTGTATGAACGAAGCCCGCACCTGATCGTCGGACGCCTGGACGTAGGTCAGGCCCGGTTTGTTGATCGCCTTTCCAATTACGTGGGCGACATCCTCATAGCTGAGATCGCTCGCCCCCAGTAACTCGCGGGTTCGTGTGCCCTGAAAGTCGAGACGTAACAGTTCCTCCGCGGCCACATGTCCGATGTCGTCAGTGGCGATCATCGGCACCTTCAAATCCGGTCGCAAGGGACCCGCCGTTGTCCCCAAAGCGCGTATCGCCGCCGCTTGAGGCAGCGTGTTTTCCATGAAGTAACCCGGGCGCAGATGGAGAACATTGAGGCCTTCGATTTGATTCAACTTCTGCTCCAGGTTGTGCAGGCCCACAACCGGCCCCGTCCCCTCCGCCTTGTCAGCTCCGATGCTGCTCAGTGAAACGACATGCTTCACGTGGGCTGACTTCAGGGCGGATGTAATCGCGTCGCTGATTCGATCCTGAAGCGCACGGTAATCGTTGCTGGCGAGCGCTGGTGGGACTAGAACGTATGCGGCATCGCTGCCGGCAAAGGCCCGCGTAAGGGCCTCGCGATTGGTCAGGTCGCAGGGGAACGCTTCCGCCCCTTTTGCTGTCAGAAGCTGCAGGTGTGCCGCATCGCGGCTCACGGCGCGAACTTTGTGACCTTTTTCAAGAAGAGTCTTGGCAACGACCTTGCCGGTATTGCCGCTTGCTCCGAGTACAACGTACATATTGACCTCCATATCAGGTTTGGATGAGGCAGGAGGTCTTTGGGGCTCAAGGAAGAAAAGGGGTGGTTCCTTACACCCGCGAAGCGCCGCGGAATGTGAGACTCGGAACGGCCGCACCCTCTTTGTCGGCGAACGGTGGGAGACGCTCACTTTGCAGCGGATGTGTCGGTGCCAATCAGTTCACAGTTTGCCACGCACTTCAGCGTCTGAAACTCGACTTCCGCTTTCTTTCCGGAACGCACCGGTGACTCCGACAGTACGATCAGTGACTGCGGACCATCAGCCGGGTTGATCTTGCACTCGAATTCCATGGCTTGAACGCCGCGTTGCTTGCAGGTGGTCTGCGCCAGAGCCGATGATAGCGCCTCCGGCTTGTCATACGCCTCGTCTGCGGCCTTGGATGGCAGAATCGCCAAGGTCAGCGGCACTTTCGCCTTGATCTTCACCCACATGCGCTGTCCGTCATAGTCCGGCGTCACGCTGTAGAGTTTCGGCGCACTGGACACGTCGTATTTCTCTTTCGCGAGCAGTGTCCATTGATACTCCGGCTGCACGCAGTTCTGTATGCAAGACCAGCTGTGATACGTGATCTGCACGTCATTGGGAGAAACCAGGTGCCGCGCACTAACTTTACCGACAATGGCCCCGATCCCCTGAATGAAGGCACGATCCGGCGTGCGCTCGTCGTGCAGCACCAGCACCATGGGACGCGATGGTGGCAGATGACATTCGTACGTCGTGTCGACCACGTGTTCGCGCACGCAGCGATAGTCCAGGCCGCCAAGTGTCTCAGGGTGCAGCAGCGCGTCATTCCACTCCCGCGCCCCAGTCATCATGACCGTCACCGGCTGTTTTGCATGGATAATGACGTGCATGTTGCCGCCATCAGATCCGGGACGATAGACGCGCCCCGCGTGGAAGTCCATGGGATCGAGTTGCACGATTTCATCGCTCGCGCGAACCCAGTCAAACGTGCGTGGCGGCTGCCCCCACAAACCGGTGGAGGCGAGCGTCCCCAGAAGCCCCAGCAATAAGAGATTCCTCATGACAAGAATTCTGGGGTCCGGAAGGCGCAAGCGGCAACGTAAATTGCTCGTTTTCAGTTACATAAGTACCAGTGCAAGCCGGGCGCGGGTTCGCCGTTTGGCGGGTGGGCGACTCCGCCTCGCCACACGCTTCTCCCGGACTGGGTGCCGCCTGAAAAGGCGAGCTTGATATTGGCGACAAACCCACTACCGCACCCCTGCGTCCAACGTCTATAAAGGATACGAAGCCGGGAGGTCCCTATGAATCGCAGACGTTTCCTTCTTGGCAGTGCAGCGGCCGCGACCGGCGCGTGGGTGGGATGGAAGACGATCGGCTCCGGCAGTCGGTCTTTGACCTTCGCCGCACCTCCACCGCTGGCACAGAAGGTCGCTGCGTCCGATGTCGTCACGCTCGGCAAGACCGGCATCAAGGCCAGCCGCCTCGCGATGGGCACCGGCACGGTCGGCTCAGGACACCATTCGCATCAGACGTCGCTGGGAATCAAGGGCCTGTCCGATCTGCTGCGGAACGGTTACGATCACGGCCTGACCTTCTTCGATTCCGCTGACGGCTATGGCAGCCATCCTCATGTGGCCGAAGCGCTCAAACATCTGCAGCGCGACAAGGTCACCATTCTGACCAAGTCCTACTCGCGCGACGCTGCTTCAGTTCGCGCTGATCTCGACCGCTTCCGCCGTGAGCTCGGCACCGATTACATTGACATCTGCCTGATGCATTGTCTGACCGAAGGCGACTGGACCGACCGCTTTCGCGGCGTGATGGATGTGTTGTCGGAAGCAAAGCAGAAAGGGATCATCCGCAGCCACGGAGTTTCCTGCCATTCGATTGAAGCGCTGCGCGCCGCCGCCCGATCGCCCTGGGTGGAAGTGGACCTGGCGCGCATCAATCCGGTTGGCTCACACATGGACGCCTCGCCTGAGGAAGTGGTCAGCGTACTGAAGGAAATGAAAGCGGCGGGAAAAAGCGTGATTGGAATGAAGATCCTGGGCCAGGGTGATTTGAGCGGAAGGGTCGATGATGCCCTACGCTACGCTCTCTCTCTCGGCGTACTCGACGCCTTCACGATTGGGGCGGAGAGCAAGAAGGAACAGGAAGATCTGATTCGCAGGATCGCGGCGGCGTAGTTCGCTCTGAGAGTTTTACAAAAGAAGGACGTTGGTCTTCGTTGAAGGTGTCCGCTTCCCCTGTTCCGCCCAGCAACCACCCCGCCAACTCCCGCCGATTCCACACTCCCGCCAGATCGAATATCTCCCGCATGTAATTGCGGACGGTATCCTCCGCCATCCCCAAGTTCATAGCAATCTCACGGTTGGTCAGGCCCTGCACTGCCAGTTCCGTCGTCCACCGCAGCTTCGGCCCGAACCGCTCCAGCCGCGACTGCGACAGCACCGTGCCGCACACGGCTCGCACCAGGAATACGTCGAGCCGTTTTCCCCTGTACCCCATGCGGCGTGCGGCACGGTGCTTGCATTGCTTGATCGTGGCGACTGAATATCCAAGCTCCACCGCAATCTCGCAGTCGCGAAGCCCCGCCGCGATCAGACAGGCGATCTCCAACTCGCGCTCGGTCATGGCAACACCACCACGGCCTCGTTGCTGTGGACGCTTTCGGTAACGCCATTGAAAGCCGTCACTACGTAGTAGTACGTCATGCCGGATGAAACGGCGGTGTCGGTAAACGCAGTGCCACTGACCTCGCCGACTGACTCCGAGCCATAACCTCCCGAGCTCGTCGACCGGTACACCCGATACCTGCAGCATCCGCTCTGCCCGTCGCTGGCCGACGCATTCCAGTTCAAGTCAACCGATTGACCAGTCTGGGTTGCGACTGGGAGCGTGACGGGGCCGCGTGCCGTTTGAAACGCCCCGTCTCGGGCGCCCACCCAGAAACTGAAATTCCCCGAGGCCATCGGCGCAAACACCACCACCGACGCGTCCTTCGGACTGTGGCTGGCAATGTCGATCCCTGCTTGCGAGCAGGAGAAGTTGTTCCCGTCTATAACCGAGATCACACAGGTTCCGTTGAACGATCCGTCGTAAGCCTGGCTGCCAGTGCCGTTGACGAATCCGCTCAAATTCATGGTCTGGCCCACCAGCGGAGCTCCGGCCATCACCGTCTGCTGCAGAACGAAAGTTGACACGTTCGCCGTACGCGATGCCGTTCCCGCAATGAACGGTCCATTCACGACGCCACTGCGCCCCACGATGATCCCCGCGCTTGCCGGGTATGACCCGCAATTTCCACCGCACTGCGCAGGATCAGTCTCGATCCACCAGCCTTTGTACGGAGACGCGCCCGCCGAGGCCTGCAGAGACGCTTGGTACACCGTCCCCACCGTGGCCGCGGGCAGCGCGGTAGTCGTAATCGTCAACGTGGGGAAGTAGGTGGTCCCGTGCACACCTTGCGTCAACTGTCCGAGCACGGTCAGATCGGCTCCCGGACTCTTTCCCGTCGCCGCGCGAGAACCCGCATCGCTCGCCGAATTCAGGTAGGTCGCGCTCGTCAGGGCAAAGTTTCCGCTTCGCCCAGTGCCCCAGTTGGGAAAAAGCCCAGCAAACGCGGCGCCATCCAGGATGCAACTCGCCGTTCCCGTCACGCCGCAATTCGTGTTGTTGCTCGCCGGATACGGGTCGTACTCCTTCCCGCTCCCCGCAAGACTGGTGCCCAGCAGATTTCCCTGAAACGTCCATGGGCAGTTATTGAGGTCGCGCACTGCTATCGGATCATCCGGATTTGCTGCACTCTGCAGCGTGAAACTGGTCGACGTTGAAGATGCCAGCGCAGCATACTGTCCTCCGACCGTGACCAGGTAGGACGACAAGGCCGGCGAGAACGTGAAACTTGAAAGATTTCCCGCCACCACAAGTCCGTCCGGCGCCTCGTTCGGATAGTAGGTTGTGCAGCTATCCACCGCGTAGGTATTGGCCAGGCCGCCGTTCCCCCCAATGCCCTTGGTAACGACCGTCCCGGTGCTGCGTGAAATAATCCACGGTGCTGGACTGACATTGTCGTGCAGGTTGAAAGCGGAGAAGTAGTGGTTATCCGTGTGGTCGTTCTGGTGACCCATTCCGCCAAATCCGCCGCTATTTCCTTCCTCAATCGCGCACGTGTTATGTCCGAGTTCGATCGAGTTGATGGATCGCTTCGTGTTCGAGGTGATCGAGGCGCATACGCTCATCTGATAGGGATCGCTACCGTTCCCCATCTCCAGTGACAACCCATGTAGCAGGTTGTCGTGCACCGACACTTTGCTCATCCCCGCCGCTTCATCATGACAATGCGACGACAGCCCGGAGTTAATCTGGAATCCGTTTGTCGTATTGAAAGTCTCGTTGTAACGGTATGTGATGTTCTCTGCTTTGCAGGACGGACAATCGCCGGGCACGCAGGCATTCACCTTGATTCCCGCACCGGCCGGTACCGTGGAAGTCAGCCGCGCGTGCGTCACCAGGTCCATTCCGCTCTGGTCACAGCCGTTGGTGCCATTGCAAAAAATGTAGTCCACGTCATTGTCAACACCGGATCGGGTCGGATCCGCGATCTCCAGAACACACCCGCCCGGCGGGCAGTTGGGGGCGTCGGCTGGACTTCCGTTGTGGTGCGAGAAACTGTTCGAATCCGCTGCGACTGCGACATTCGTGCCATCGAAGTTCACCGACATCGACTGGTGATTGTTCTGATTGCTCGGATTCACCAGCCACGCATAGCCCGACTGATCCGACTGGCATCCCTGCCAGGAGTTTTCCGCAAAGTTGCCCTCGAGCAGTGCGTACGTCATGTTCTTGAACTCGCCGAGATTCTTCGGAATGACGTTGTTGTAGACGGAACACGTCTCGATCGGAACCATCCACGTAAGGGGCTTGAGGACGTGATTCCCGCGGACCTCCAGGTCTTTCGTGTTGGGCGTGCCCGGCCCCTGCCCGCCGCCACCAAAGATCCACGTCTCTCCGGAACTTGCAATCAGATTGTTGTAAAGTTTGTGAGGCCCATCCTGATACAGCCCAGTTCCCGCCTTGTATCCCTGGGAATCCACGCATGAGGAGTTGCAATACGTGTCGTAGTCCCACGAATTGATGAGCGCAACCCACTGCGAGTTTTTCGCGCTGAGGCCTGCTTGCGTCTCGGTATTCTTGCTCGACGAAAGAGTCCAGGGCTGACCATGAATGATGGTGCGGTCGAAGATCATGTGGTTTGCGCCCATCGTAACCGCATCGGGCGACAACTCAACCAGCGCTGCACCGATCTTCGTTTCGGGAACTTTCGTGAATTCGATTCCTACAAAACGATAGTGATTCGCCCCAGAAGCAAACGTGACCGCCGGCTGGTTGGAGCTCCCGGTCGCAATCGTGGCCGCCAGCACGGTGGGATACGAAGGGCACGGATAGTCCGGATAACCAGGATTGTTGCGTCCGTGAGTTGCGTCATTGGAGATGCCCGCGATGCAGGGCGTCGCTCGCACTCCCTCGGCGGGGAAATTGGCATCGCTTACGCCCGACGTTTTCACCGTGATCCAGTGTCCGCCGTCGCACGCAAGTGCAGGAAAGGTGATGGTCCCCGTGTAAACACTACCCGCGGTCAGCACAATGCTGTCGCCGCATTGCAGAGTTCCGAGCGCCGTGTTCAGAGCGGTCGTATTCGCCGGCGTATATGTGGTGGCCGCGCCGCCGCCGATATGGGTCCCGCTCGGCGTGGAGCTCAGCGCTGTGTTCATGCAGCGCTGGGGCAGCTGCGCCGCTCCATCGGCCGTGCCCCAGCTCGGCGTGCCTTCTGTGACCTCGCCCGTTCCCGCCAGACAGTAGGCGTTCTCGCCCGCGCCGATGGCGGTCTGTCCCTGCCCGATGTAGCTGACAGTACCGGCAGACTTCTCACCTTTATATGTGGTCTGACCCAGCGCGGACAGACTCAACACTCCGATCGCTACGACCTTTCTCGTCCAAAGCATCTCTTTGCGTCCTTTACGAAGCTTGGCGATCCTTGCCGCTCAGGGTTACCCGTGTACCTCTGCGTCCCCTCGTGGTAGAGCCCTTCGTTCCTGCACGCCGAGTCCTCCGCCGATGCCCTATCGCCTTCGCTATAATGTTGAATTGCTCTATCCGCGCCGTTCGCGCAGGGGTTTTCACGGGAAGGAAACTATGCCGACAGAAGTTGTCATGCCCCAGATGGGCGAATCGATTGTGGAAGGTACCATCACCAAGTGGCTGAAAAAGCCCGGTGATAAGGTCCAGCGTGACGAACCGCTATTCGAAATCTCCACCGACAAGGTGGACGCCGAAATCCCCGCCCCCGCCAGCGGTGTACTGCAGGAAATCAAGGTCAGCGAAGGCAATACCGTCCAGGTCAATACCGTCGTCGGCGTGATCGGCGACGGCGCTGGCGCCTCCGCATCGTCGGCCACCGCAAAGGCCGCAACGCCTGCTCCAACCGCACCGGCCCCAGCCAAAAAAGAAGCGCCCGCACCGGTCGCGTCTGCTCCCCCTGCGATCCAAGCCACCGACGAAGAGGAAGAGGAATCCGATGTCCGCTCGTCACCGCTCGTCCGAAAGCTTGCCCGCGAGCACAACGTCGATTTAGCCAAGGTCCACGGCACAGGCACCGGCGGGCGCATCACCAAGCAGGACGTCCTCGATTACGTCGAGCAGCGCCCGTCGACGCCGGCGGCAGCGCCTGCCTCACGTCCTGTCCCAGCTCCGGCCGCGATCCCCGGCGATCTCGTCCCCATGACGCAGATGCGCAAGATCATCGCCCAGCGCATGATCGAATCCCGCCGCACCAGCGCTCACGTCCATTGCATGTTCGAAGTCGACCTGACCCGCATTGTGAATCTGCGCAACAAGCTGAGGAACTCTTTCGAACAACGCCACGGCGCGCGACTGACCTTCATGCCCTTCTTCGTTCGGTCTGCCATCATCGCGCTGCAGCAGTATCCGATCGTGAATGCCTCCGTCGAAGGCGACAACGTCCGCTACCACCGCCACGTCAACGCGGGAATCGCCGTTGCGCTCGACTGGGGCTTGATCGTGCCCGTTCTCAAGAACGCCGACGAACTCAACTTCCTCGGACTGCAGCGCGGGATCACTGACCTCGGAGAACGCGCCCGCACCAAGAAGCTCATGCCGACCGACGTCGAAGGGGCAACGTTCACCATCACCAATCCTGGCCAGTTCGGCGCCGTGTTCGGCCTGCCGATCATCAACCAGCCGAACGCCGCCATCATGGGCGTCGGCGGAATCACCAAGCAACCGATGGTCGTCACCGACAAAGACGGCGCCGACTCCATCGCCATCCGCTCCGTCGTTCACCTCACGCTCGGCTACGACCACCGCATCATCGACGGCGCCGTCGCCGACCAGTTCATGGCCCTGGTCAAGAAAACGCTGGAAGGCTGGAGCGAAGAAGTCGGCTAATGCAGCAGCGCCGGTGCCCGCCGGCAGTCGCGAGGGCACCTTGCCCTCGCGACCGTTTCAGCCAGGTTTACCACTTCGTCGTCACTCGCAGCCCTTCCAACTGCGCATACGTCACAGGAGTCCCCTGCACGGCCAGCAGGTTCGCAACTGCTGCCTCGATGTTCGCAATCACCTCCGGAGCCACTCCGCCGATTTTCGCCGACTCCAGAACGGACTGCAGCAACGCCAGGACCAGGCTGATCAAAGTTGTCGCACCCATTAGATTGCCCCTTTGATCTGCACTGTAAGAGCGGCGGCATTCGCAATCGCTGCTCGCAACGCTGCCTCAGCCGATTTGACCGGAACACACGTGGCCGCCGGATCCGGCGGCGCCGCCGTCACCGACCATCCACAGTACGTCTCGACCGCTGTGATCAGCGCATTCTCGCCAGAAACTCCCCGGTTGATGACGCGGCATATCTCCTGCGAAGGATTCGCCACACAGGCCGCCTGGTACTTGTTCTGCGCGGCAACGATCGACCCTGAGAGCGCCGCCGCCGCGTTGCGAGCCTGATTCTCCAGTGAAGAACATCCCAGCATCGGGAAGAGACAAAGCACAAGAAGAATCACAGTCAGCGTCTTCATCAGAACACCGCCGTGATGACTTTCCACAGACCGTGCGCCGTCTTCTGCGGATGCCGGATCGGATACACCACATTCTTTCCGGCGTGATAGAGCACGTGCGCCGGTTTAGCAAATGCGATCGCACTCAGCGCCACAAACACGACTAATAACGCCTTCTTCATCGTTTCTCACTCTCCATTCATCGATGCTCTACTGCTTCTTCGCCCAACTCGAGGCGTTCAAGCACTCCACGGTTCCATCCACCACTTTCGACAAACCGGACTTGAACTTTTCTTCCAAAACAATCTCCCCATCCGGCACCACCGCTGCCCGCAATGACGCTAGCGCCTCCTCGCCTTTCACGCCCCAACGCGACACTTCCGAGCAATGCAGGTTCTGGATCGTGCATCCACGCCCCGCATTCTCGTCGGCCGCGGTCACGATGTATTCACTGTCCAGATTCGGAAACACGATCTGCCGCGCATTGCAGTACGATGTTTTCAGCGTGCCTTCCCGGATGCGCAGGTATTCCCAAAATCGCTTCACGATTCGGAAGATCTCCTCCGCCGACTCCCGGTCATGCGCCACTTGCATAGTCAGCGTTCCGGGTTGCGTGATGGTTTGGATGAAGAATCGGGCGGCAACATACGTCGTGATTCCCACCTGCCGCGCTTTCAACACGATGTTGTGCTTCGCGCATCTTCGCGAATACTCTCGTTGGGCCCGATTCAGATGGAATTTGGTTCGTCTCGTCTTCGTGCGGATTCGCAGGAATCGCTCAATCAGTACGTCTCTCCACTTCGGAACCCACACCTCCGTTCGTTCCTGCTCCACGATGGCCCGCTTATTTTTTTCTGACGGTTCATCCAGTCGATCCCCAAACTTCCTCAGCAGCCCCAGATCCTTGATCACGTCCCCCGCCCGACTCGCGAAAACCATCAATCCACGTGCTGCCGCCACGAACGTCTACACCCCCAAGTCTGTGGCCAAACCTATGGTTGCCCCGCGCCCCCTGTCGGTCAGGCCACTTCGTCGTCTCACCGGAAATGAGGCCCTTTCACCTCTGCCATGGGACCCCTGACCTCATTCGACTACGACCACAAACGGCGGCTGCCCCATCACCGCATAGGCTCCGATCTCCCATCTCGACCCAAACACTCTCTGATCTACGCCCTCGAGATCATAGGCAAACCCCGCTCCCAGGTCGGTACCCGCATTCACCACGGGCGACGACTGGGTCGGTCGGAGGTCAGCTTCCGGCCCGGTCGCCGCCGTCACGTAGTACGTCCCGCTCCCAATCCGGGATGTCCCACCAATCCAATCGACCAGTTGCGTGTTCGTCATGACCGTGGCCCCGTGAGCAATCAGCGCGTCCAGCAGATTTCCAACCTCCCCGACCGATAACTCCCCGTTGTGCCAGAACACTCCAAATGGAGCCCCCCAGACCGCGCTCTTCCACACCAACTGCGCCACCCGCGCATCCATCTCCTGCGCCGTCAATCCTTGCAGATTCGGATTCGCCCCAAAGCTCGTAATGTTTTGGATGTTGACGCCCTTGGAATAAACGTCTTTCGTCCCCAGGTCCATCGTGAACGCGCCCCGCGCTCCCGCATATCCTGCCGCCACCGCGTAACCCTGCGTACTCGAATCCTCCTGCCCTCCCGGATACACCAGCACCCGCGACGCCGGCAATCCAGTCAGGTGCGCATTCATCCACGCCTTCGCCGTGCTCATCTCATCCGGCTCCAGGCGGCTCTCCAGCACCTGCGCCACATATTGCCCGCTCTTGATGTCCTGCCCCCCCACGTCCGCGAGCGTGATCGAATGCGCCGCCCCTTTTCCAGTGGATACGAGTGCAGCCGAATATCCATTGCGGCCGTTGATGGTCGCCGCCAGCTCCGACATCGTGTCATACGAAGGATTCGTCAGATCCAGGCTGATGTTCTCCCCGCCTGGCCCGCCCGTGATCGTCGTCGTCAGCGCGTTCCCCGAGATCGTCACCGTTGCCGCCGTGCCCGTCCCGATATATCTGATCGCAAACGCCGACGCATACCGAAACAGCGTCGTGTAAGTTGCGCTCTTGATGTCCTGTCCCGCAACCGGTGCCAGCGTCACCGAGTCCGTATCCGCTGTAATCGACAACGAAGCCGTGTATCCGCCGTGTGCATTGATGGCGGTTACCAGGCCGCTCAGCGTGTTATACGACGCGTTCGCAAGATCGAAGCTCAAGTTCTCTCCACCCGACCCACCAGTAACCGTCGTGGTCAACGTCGTCCCCGAGATCGTCATCGTTGCCGCACTGCCTGTCCCCGTGTATTTGATCGTGAACCCCGGCGCGGTCTGAAAATACTGGTGTGACCAGGAATGCGACGCCACGTCCCGCCCCGCGTTGATCCACTCCTGAAACTTCGGAATCAATGCGTTCGAGCCGTCATATCCGGTCACAATCCCGATGCTGAGCTGCAACCCGCGCGCGTCGAATTGTGGCAACAGGCTGTCCACGTAGGTGCTCGAATCCACCAAACCCGGATCGTCCACCGTCAAAGTGATTCGCGCTGGATATTTCAGAAAACTAACCGTCTGCGGCGCGGTGTATGCCGGCACGTCATGCGCTCCCGCTCCAACCACGCCTCCGGTCGTGTCCGTCGACGTGACCACCCCCAACCCGTTCGCATAAAAGTGACAGTAGTCGAAGTCGACCGCAGCTCCGCTCGTGTTGTCTTCCAGTCCGTGATTGCGATTCCCATACGCCCGGCAATTCCGCACCACGATCCCGGTCGAAGACCCGTTAAACGTCAGCCCGTTGTAATTGCGATGCGCGTCCACATTGTAGAATTTCAAGTCCGTCGCTGCCGGACTCGTGTTCACATAAAAACCATGCGGAGTCGTTCCCGCCGGAATGATCCCGTCCGAATACACGTTCGCTATCGTGATGTGATCGGAGGCCCCGCCAATCCGGACTCCGTACGTATCAAAGTATGTCAGCTTGAAATGTTCAATCTGCAGCCACGTCTTGCTCGTGATGTATAAGAGCTGTCCGTTCGTCATCAGCATGGCCGCCACGCTGCCGTAGTAAGTCGCAGGGTTTCCGACCGAATAAACATACAGCGTATTCGACAGGAGAAAGAAATCCCGCGGTGCCACGCACTCCGTTTTCGACGTAGTGTGCTTCAATCCCCAAATTCCACCGAACGCAACATAGTTCAACCCCGTAGTTGTGACGGTCGATTTCCAGATATTCCCCGAGTCCAGAGTCCAGGCCGAACTCGGCAGATCCAGCGCGCCCGTGATCGTGGGCGCTTCTCCCGTCCCATAAGCATCGAAAACAATCGGATTCCCCAAAGCTCCGCTCGACGGTGGCACCAGGCTCTCTCGCCAGACCTCCCCGCGCTTGAATAAGATCGAATCACCCGCCACAAACGCGCTCCCGTTCACCTTGGCAATCGATTTCCACGACGTGCCCTGACTAAGACCATCAGAAGAATCGTTCCCGTTGGTAGCGTCAACATAGTAAGTAGCCGCAGAAGCCGGCATCCCCAAGACCACAATCGCTCCCCAGAAAGCAGTTCGCGCCAGAACAGAAGCCCGAAGCGCGACCGTAGCGCCGGCGACCCGCCGGCAGTCGGGCCGGCGCCCCCGCCTGCCCGGCATCACCCACGCCCACGCCTTCGCGAATAGGCCCTTGATCCTGGTCATCAATCTCTCCAATGTCATCCTGAGCGGAGTCGAGCAACCCCTACTCCCACAACTACCGTCGCCGTGCATTCTGCGCACCCGTGGTAAACGCTCTTGACGTTTTTCAATCACCTGAACTGAGCGCAATAAAAAAGGCGCGCAAAGCGCGCGCCACTGAGAACCAAGAACCGGCAACTGAGAACTTCTAATCCACCGTGTATTTCACCACCACATTCAACCGATGCACGCTCCCGGAAGCCGACACGGTTACATGCCCGATCTTCGCCCCGACCGCCACCGCATCCTTCCCCGCAACAAACCCAGAAGAAATAGCTCCAGCCGCGGAACAAGCCAGGTCCGAACTCAACACATTTCCGCCGCCGTTCTGCAGATTGATCGTCATGCTTCCCGTATCAATCTCGCAGTACACCTCCACGATATGAAACGCCGCCGACCGGTTCACATAAATCGACGGCACCTGCAAAGCAGTCGTCAGTAGATTGTTCGCGTCAAAGAACGTATAGGTGAATTCCTGCGGGTAATTTTTCGCGACTTCCGTGACGGCCCCGGCATTCTCTGACACGGCCAGCTTGCCGTTGCTGCTGAATCCGATCTTCGATTTCCCCGCAGCCGCCGCGCTCATCGTACCGTATCCGCCCTCGGCGCTCCACGCCCCCGCACTGGTCTGGACGATGTTCCCGGCGACGTTCAGATTGCCGCTGACCGTCATGTCATTCGAGAATGTCTTTGCCCCTGCGATCGTCTCGGTTCCAGTGTTATGCACCACCGCCGAGTCCGCCGCGGCCCCCGTCACCTGCGACACCGTGTAGTCGCCGTTGGCAGCAACCACCGCCCCAGTCCGTCCGAACACCGAATTCACCGAGCCGCCCCCACCGCCGCTTCCACAAGCGGTCCCCGTCGAACCCACCACCCCGCCGGACGAGATATTCAAGCACCCGGCCGTCAATCCCGTCAGCGCGACCGTGCTGTCAAACTTGACGGGCGTCGCAAACTCTTTCAGCGACGCCGTCAATCTCTCTTTCCAGTTCGTCCCGTCGCCATTGTTGCCAATGTAGTGGCTGATGGAGTAACTCGAACCCAGGCTCAGTCCGACGTTGGTGTTATTGTTGGTCGTATCAATTCCGATAAAGCTGTCGTGCGGGTCATTCGGAGGCCTCGCGCTGCCATTCGCCGCGGTCTTGTCGGGCGTATAGTCAAACAGGGTAATAAGATGTGTCGGCCCATTGACTGCGCTATTGGTACCGAGATTAAGGACTCCTTTGAGATTGAACAGCTTCGGATCCCCGCCTGCGGTCAATCCCGCCGGAAGACGCAAATGATCGAAGGCCGACTGTGATCCAAGACATATCGGCCAGACATATCCCGCCGTACCAGCCCCGTTGTGCGCACAGTGAGAAGCAAATATTTGTGGGAAGGTCCCTCCCGACGTGGAGATGTATGCCACCGAAGCTGACATCAAGTCGGTATAGAGCACTGGATGATTCGAAGAGGCGAGGTCACTGTTAAATGGAGCTGACAAGACTACGCCCCCAGGCCACAAATCCAATTTCGGAGCCCAGTAACTCGACGGCGACAGCCAATATGCCGGCACCGTATAAGAAGAGAGCGTCGCCTGCGGATCTGTATAGGAACAGACCCCTGCTGAACACGCCGACACTTGGCTGAGGCCTGTCACCACGGCGAAGGTCCCGCTACCTACAGGCGGCACCGATCCGTCCCCGGCCCCGGTCACCCGCAAGATGTCATACGTCGTAGCCGTGGACAGGTCATACCACTTCAGTGGAATCTGCACTGAACCGTTTGCCGGTTGCGCATCTCCGAAGTACAGCGGAAAGCTCCTGCTTCCGTCGGCCCGGATGGCTACGACATAGTAGCGGTAATTTGTGGAGCCGCCCGTCACGAACTGCGGCATCTGCCCCGCCGGCCCCTCACCCCCGCGGATCGACAGCGATGGGTTCGTATAGGAACTTCCGCCCTGCATGATGACGCCCGCGGCCGCATTCGGAATCGAGGGCGATCCCAGTCCCGGACCACAGCCGCTCCCGTACTCCATGTAGACGTTTTCCATTTGCATGCCGCCGTATCCGCCGGTGGCCGTCGAATACCGCACCCCGAATTGCGGATAGCCCTGGATCACTGAGTCGCTGATCCGCAGCGTGTTGCCTGCTTTCCAGTCAATCCCGTTGGCGCTACATTGCGTGCTGATGTTGGCGTGGCTGATCCATCCCACCGGAGCGCGCTGCGGGTTAGCTCCAAAATCCCCGTTCCCCCATATCACTGCGCCGCAATATGTGGCGTCGCATTTGATCGTTCCCAAGCCGCTGGGCACGTCAAGTCCGTCCACCATAAACGCCTCATCATCGTCAACTTTTAACCATGTGCCGAACTTTCCTCCGCTCAGATCGTAGAACGCCGAGAGGTTGACGATCCTCGTCTTTTGGGCGTTGATCTCGATCATGGGTTGCGTACTCCCGACCACCCGGGGCCAGCCGCGAAAATTGATCAGAGTCACGTTGAGAGTATTGCCCGAACTTGCGGAGTCCCCGATGTACACACAGGGAGTCGTCGCCGAATAACACGAAACGACGCTTCCGGGGAACTCCACCGTCTGTCCCGTCGCTTTGATCGTCAACTGCCCGTAGATCGCTATGTTTCCCTGCGGAGCAATCACTCGGCCCCCCGCGACGGTCCCCGTCCGCGGCGCGAATCTTGACGCGATCGACGCCTCGGCTAGTCCTGCCGATGCCGAAGTGACCGTGTATCCAGTCGCATGCCCATTTACTGTCGTGAACTGCAGCGTTCCCGCGTTTCCATCTCCAGCGCACGTGCCGCCTGTCACCTTCACAGCTTCCGGCGTTCCTGTGCCTGAAATGTAGACCCAATATCCGGTCTCGTTTCCCACTACTCCCGCCGGACACGATGCCAGAGTCACCGTCTTTGCGCCGGCAGACAGCAGGTCCGCCGTGGGCGCCGCCGAGAACTGGTAGTCAGCGGCATACTTCGTCGTTTGGTATGCGGAACCTGCGCTCGGTCCCGCTTTGGGCTTGTACGTGTTCGACGAAGCTTCGTACGTGATCACCTGGCCGTCCGTTGGCGCGGTCGATGCCACCGTCGTCCCTCGTATGGAGGCCGCATCGCCGCTGGCCCCGCATGCTCCCCAGGACGAGTTCCCCTTCAGACACAATGTTCCATCCGCCGTTCCAGATCCCAGTTGCGCGGTCGGGACCACCCCGTTGACCAGGTTCGCCTTACTCGCCAGCCCCGTGTCCACATAGTGCCGCGTCGCGGCGTGGTTGGTTGCGGTCGGATCTCCCGCCAGTGTCAACGGACCAGTCATTACATCTCCGGCTTTGGCGACAAAATTCCCGGCTCCGACATTCGCTACCGCCGTGTCCACGTATGCCTTATTCGCCGCATCGCTTGCGTTGGCTGGGGCGGGAACGGCAGGGGGTGCCGCAAACTGCTTGGCTCCTTGAATGACTTCCGCGCCCGCCAGATGCACGACGACGGAGTCCACCGCCCGGTTCGCCACCGCCGCGTCCACGTACTGTTTCGACACCAGCGCGTTCGCTGTGCCCGAGCCCGGTGTGGTTCGCACCGCCGCAATCGTCGTTGGAGAACTCGCGGGTACCGCCCAGAACTCAGTTCGCACCGTCTGATCGTCTAACTGGAATACAACGCTGTAATATGTTCCTGCCGGAGAAGCGCCCACGTTCGGTACCAGTTGCGTGGAGAACGTTCCCGCGGATCCGATGGCAACGCTTTTTGATCCCGCCGCCACCGAGTTACCCTCAGCCGTCACGAATGCAGGCCACGAAATCAGCACCGTCCCCGACGCCGCCGTCCCGTCCGCCCGATAAACCGTGTCGCTGATGGTCGTTACTCCCGGACCTGCCGCCCACAGGGAAGCCGCCAGCATTGCCAACGTGGCCGCAAACACCGTCATCCTCAGCGCCGTGAAAGATGCTTCCATCGCCGATCCGCTCGCTTTACAGCTGGCATCCTGAGCGGAGCAGTTGCGAGCGAAGCGAAGCAACTGCGGAGTCGAAGTTGAGGCGTCTGCGCGGCGTCTGACCCGCGCGCCGAAACCCCGAGCGGGGCCGAGGGAGCTTGGCCCCCTACTCCCTTCACGCTCGCAATAAAAAAACCGCTCCTCCGAGCGGCGCCCCTTCCGCATATCTCCTCCAAACTATGATCGCGTCGTCAGCAGCAACATCAACTCAATACACCCGCTCCCACATTTCCATTACCCTGGCGTCGCAGCCATGAAAACCGGAATGGAGAACCAGACTCATTTCCGTATTCCGGCCTCCGACCTCAGCAACCCCAGATACCGCCTTACACTCTCTACGTATACGTCCGCAAAATCTGCCGACGGGCGTCGCGTCTCAATCAGCACCATTGCCTCATCCACGTCCCATCCGGTGGCTCCCAGAATTGCCAGTGTCATCATCGGAGCGCGGTGCACTCCCGCGGCGCAGTGAATGTACAGCTTGCTGGAGTCGTCCTCCAGCGCTCCCTGCGCGAACTCCACTCCCCGTTCCAGCAATTCCGGCGGCTTCGGCAGGAAATCGTCGTCCGTCGGATTCCACAGCACCTGGATACCATGCGGCTCTGCCAGCGGCGTGTCGTCGAATTCAATCTGCATGTCGATCACATGCGTGATGCCCGCTTCCGCCACTTCCGCCATGTTCGGTGCGTTCCAGATTCCGCCGCCCACTGCGATCCGGTCCGTGATCCAGGTCATGTCCATGCTGCGTGTCGGGGCTGACTCCCTGTCGGATGACTATTCTCCTGATTCTACGTCACCCAAGACCTTTCCCGCCTCGCCAGACTCATCGTCGTCCAGGCCCATTCGCTCCAGCAAAATTTTGGCCAGCGTGTCCGGGCTCTCTTCGTCCGCCGCCTTGCCCGCCGGAAACAGGCCCACGACATCCCACAAGAATTTCAGAGATGTGATCTGTCCGCTTTCCGTCACCGATTGCACTACCCGGCTAGCCATTTCGGCCGAATTGTCCAGGATCACGTTGGCAACGCGGTTCTGCACGCGCTGGATCTCTTCCTTGGACTTCGCCTTGGGGTCTGGGGGAGGCGCGGACTTCTTCGTGTGCCGCTTCGTTTTCGCCATAAGAGCCTTCACAAAAAGTCTCGGGGCGGACATTTCGTCCGCCCCGTTGCTACAACCTCTGAAATCTCTTTTTCTTCCGCTCTTATTTTCAGAATAACAAATTGCCTGGGGGTGTTCCGCCAACTTTTCAGAAAATATTTTTCCCCTAGTTACAACTACTTACCTTGCTTTCGCGATTTTCTGCCTCTTGACAACTATTTTCCCGGCCACGTTCCCAGGGCGTTTTGTCCAGAAGACCAACCGTCAGTAACACGCGTGAGAGTTCATCGATTGCATCGGGGATGAACCGCTCCACGCTTCGCAGGGAACATCCCAGTAGCCGTGCTACCTCCGCCGGGCTGTAGTCTTCCAGGACGCTCATCCCTACCAGCCGCTTCTGCAAAGGATCGAGTTTATTGATCGCCTGCTCCATGTCGTGCACGAAGATGACAACGTCCTCGAAGTTCTTCATCGAGTACGACGTCAAGCGTGACCGGAAGCACTCCCGTCCGAGTAGAGAGGGGAGCCTCCCGATTTCCACGGACGCCCGCCCGTAACGCTTCAGAAGTGCCACGGTGCGTTGCCGGTAGAACCACAAGTCAATCTCCGGATCCTCGCGCCATGGAGCCTGTGCGCCAGCCATCAACCAAGCATGTGCTGCAGTCATGCCTGCACCCCCATTTCCGCGACTCCCAGCAGCCAGCCGACCCGCACCGGAGTGGGCCTCTTGCGATCGGGTGCGGCCTCTGCACGCCGCGTGCGCACCATTTGCGCCAGACGTGCGCGACATCCACCGCAGTAAACACCTGTCATGCCCTTGCGGCGCAGCCACAATCCCCCGCACCGCTCGCAATACTTGAGTTCTACCGTAACTCCGTCCTGCCGATCCATCTTGTCGAAATTCATAAGTGCCCTCAATGGTCGAAGATTAGGTTGTGTCACTTGCACGCCGCATCGAACTGTCGTGTTCGGCACAGGGCCCAGTCTCCTGGCGTATCGCCGCAGTCCCTGGAAAAATGAAAAAAGCCCCGGCGCCGATTACTCGGCCCAGGGCTCGTTTCTCTTACGATGACCTGTCGTGCTATGTAATTCCCGGGAAGTGTGGGGCGGTCATTCTTGCCCACCCCGCACGCGCTATTCTGGCGCCGGCGTGCCCTGCGGTTCCACCTGCCGGAAGTAACCCTCCTCGTAACCGGATTTCAAGACCGTGCCGTTCTGCACCACCACGATGAGCCGCCCGGTGAAGTGCAAAGTGCGGAGAAGCCGCTCCATCGCGGCCGACAACACCTCAGCCGACCGTACTTTACGGCGAAATTCTCCAAAGCCCCTTTCGTCGTTTTCGTAAGATTGAACTGCGATCATGACTTACACCTTTCCTGCAGATGAGTTATATGATCCAGCGATCCTATAGCTCCGTTCTCGTCAAGTCAAGACTTTTATTTCCTTATGGATGTTACAGTTGTATGAAAAATAGCATCGTGATATAGACGCGTGGTATACTTCGGGCATGAAATTCCGGACTCTGCAGGACAATCTCCGCAAAACCCTGTGGGGGCGCATTGAAGAAGGGGGCCTCACCGGCCTACGGCTGGCGGAGCAGACCGGCTTCAAGCAAGCCCACATCTCCAACTTCCTCAACCGCAAGCGCGGACTGAGTCTGGAGGGCATGGACAAGGTCCTGTCCGTGCAACACCTGTCCGTGCTCGACCTGCTCGACCCGGCCGAAATCAACAAGCGCGCTTCCATCGTTCCGCCCAGCGAGGACGAATTTGACGGCGTCGTGGTGGCTGAACCGCAAATTGCCGCTCAGGAAGCGCTGATCATGAGTATGCACGTCAAGGAAATTCTCAAATTCAAGAAAACATTCCTCCGCCGCTTGAAAGAGGCCATGGAAGGTGACCGCGACGGCTGGGAGCGCTTTGTCGTCATCAAGGTGGACGCCCGCGAAGGCATGAGCATGTACCCGCGCATGCTGCCCGGCGCCACTCTGCTGGTCGATCGCCACTACAACTCGCTGATTCCTTATCGCAAGGGCGAGAACAACATGTACGCCGTCCGCAAGGACGATTCCTGCACCATCAAGTATGTGGAAACCGCCGGCAGCAACCTGATTCTGCGCCCGCACAATCAGGCGTATCCCGTCGAGGTTCTGCCCATGGAGGAAGGCAAGAAACCCGGCGACTACATCGTCGGCCGCGTTTGCTATGTAGGGATTGAAACGTAAGCCAAGAACTATTGCAGAGGTCAGAGGTCAGATTGCAGAGGTTGGAAGTGTCGAGATGAAGCAATCGTTCTGCAGTCTGAGCCTCTGACCTCTGCAATCTGACCTCTATTTCGCGTGCTTCAGCAGTTCACTCAGCGCCCGCAGGTCCTCCGGCGCGGCGTCTCCGATCACAAAGTAGCGCAAACCATCCCGTTCAAACATTTCGAGATGGAACGACCGCGCCTCGATCTCCACGTTGCGAGCAAGGTCTGAAGGCACCGCCCGTTCCTGGAAAATGAACACCGAAATCTGGTGCTTGCGCACGCGGAAGATCAACTCCGCTCCCGGCGACTGCTGCAGATAGCTTACCCGTCCGCCCACCAGTTCGAACGATGTTCCCTGCAGTTCCGGCAGGTTGAACGTGAAGGGAATCTTGCCTTCGAACCACGGTTTGACCGTGTGCCGGTCGGTGGAGACGACATCCGCCGGCGAAGCGCTCGCCAGGACAGAGACATGCAGGTCCACCAGTTCGCCTACAAGCTGGTTGTTCCTCGTCCGGCGGGTATTCTGCTGAAGCAGTGCGGCTCCGGCGAGAAGGAGCAATAGCAACAGCGGCGCGGCGAACGCCGGCCACCAGCGCCATGAAAGCCGACGACCGTCGCCTTTGGAAATCTGCCGGCGGATGCGCTCGCGCAGGGCAGGATCTGCCACGAACCGCTGCCCCGCAGAATGGATCGCGCGCTTCCACTGCACGCGGCGCAGGCTCTCGGCGGCGCACTCCGGACACTCGCGCAGGTGGCGGTCGAGATCCTGCATCTCGCCCGACGCCAGTTCCCCGTCGAGATACGCATCGAGTTTCCCAATCCAGGGTTCGTGGATCATCGTATGTTCCCGCCTTGCTTTTGCCGGACCAACTCGCGCAGAGCCCGCCTCGCCCTCGACAGCCGCGACATCACGGTGCCGATGGGGATCGCCAGCGCAGCCGCGATTTCCTGATACGACATTTCTTCGACCTCACACAACAGCAGCGCTTCGCGGTAAGGCAACGGCAACTCCTCGATGGCTTCCTGCAAGATTCGTTCGCTGGCGCGATCGATCAGGATCGTCTCCGGCGTTTCCGTTTCCACAGGGAGGGCGGGATCCTCGTCCGGCGAATCGATGGGGACAGTCGCCGCCTTCATTCCCGTACGCGAATTGAGAAACGTGTTTCGCAAGATGCGAAACATCCAGGCGCGAAAATTCGTGCCCGGCTCGAACGATGCAAACCCCTTGAGCGCCTTGGCATAAGTTTCCTGCACCAGGTCTTCGGCTTCATCGCGGTTCCGAGAAAGCCAGTGCGCGAAGTTATACAAGCGATCAAACAGGGGCATCGCCAGCTGTTCAAACGATGCCGCCGATAAGCGCTCCTCCGCCACGGACACTAGGGTAAACCAGCGAGCAGCAGTTTTATTCCCACCGCACGAAACTTAATTCTTGGGAATAAATTCCCATGTCCCGCGGTTCTGCATAGCAAGCGGACAGTCGCCGGCTGCGGGATCAGGGTGATGTTGGTAAACCCGACGACTCTCCGCTGAAAATTTCAGTCTGGAGAGGTTATTACGATGGCATCCAAAGACAAGATTCAGCACGACCACAACCATGACGGCATTGACCGCCGTGGATTTCTCCGCTGCATGGCCTGGGCCGGAACCGGCGCCCTCTGCGTCATGCAGGGTGGAGTTCTGAAAAGCTATGCCCTCGGCCGTGGCGGCGACATGGGCAAGATTCACAAAGGAGAGCTGGCATTCGTTCAGATCAGCGACAGCCACATGGGCTTCGACAAGCCCGCCAACACTGACGTCATCGGCACCTTCAAGGCGGCGATCGACAAGATCAACGCGCTTCCTGTAGCGCCCGAATTCATCCTGCACACGGGCGACATCAGCCATCTCGCCAAGCCCGCGGAGTTCGACAATGTCGAGCAGATCCTGAAGTCGGCGAAGACCTCGGAAATCTTCTACGTTCCCGGCGAGCACGACTTCGTGGGCGACGACGGCAAGGGGTATCTCGAACGCTTCGGCAAAGGCAGCAAAGGATCGGGCTGGTACAGCTTCGACAAGAAGGGCGTGCACTTCATCGGACTGGTGAACGTGGCCAACCTGAAAGCGGGCGGCCTCGGTTCGCTCGGATCCGATCAACTCGAGTGGCTGGAAGACGATGTCAAGCACCTGAAGTCGAGCACGCCCATCGTAGTCTTCGCTCATATTCCGCTCTGGACGATCTATCCCGACTGGGGCTGGGGCACCGACGACAGCGCGCAGGCGCTCGGGTACCTGAAACGTTTCGGCGCCGTGACCGTGCTCAATGGCCACATCCACCAGACCATGCAGAAGGTGGAAGGCAACGTCACCTTCCACACTGCTTGTTCGACCGCGTTCCCTCAACCCAAGCCCGGCGCAGCGCCGTCGCCCGGGCCAATGAAGGTGCCCGCCGAGCAGTTGCGCAGTCTGCTGGGCGTGACTGACGTCCATTTCAAAAAAGGCCAACACGCGCTGGCCATCACCGACTCAACCCTTGGGTAGGTGCACTACGCGGTACTCAAATTCAAGAAATAGAGAGGACTAAGTCATGTCACGTTGGGGAATTCTCGCTGTAATTCTTACTGTCGTTACGATTGCGTTTCCAGTCTTGACGAAAGCGGCCGGTGAACCGGCGACCGCAGAAATCAAGATCGACAACTTCAGCTTCGCTCCACAAACGGCAACCATAGCCAGCGGGACCAAGGTCACCTGGACCAATCAGGACGATATCCCGCACACCGTCGTCAGCGACGACAAAACCACCTTCAAGTCTCAGGCGCTCGACACCGACGAGAAATTCAGCGTCACGTTTTCGAAGCCGGGAACTTACACCTACTTCTGCTCCATTCACCCCAAGATGACCGCCAAGATCGTGGTGCAGTAGGCGATCATGAATCCGTGGAGCCTTCATACTGCATTGTTCGCTAAACACGCGCAGCACGTCGTGATAATTCATTTCCCGATGGCGCTGTTTCTGGTTGGTGTGGCGTTAGACTTCGTGGCGACCTGGAGCGGACGTAAGGATCTCGCATCTTCGGCTTACATCAGTCTGACCATCGCGGCGTTCTCGGCAATTCCCGCCGTGGCGACGGGATTGCTGGCCTGGCAATGGGAACTGGAGGGGCGTCGGATCAGAGGGATCCTGCTCTACCATCTCATTGCCGGGTGTGTGTCCCTTCTTCTGATGTTCGCTGTCTGGAGGATTCACGGCGGCGGGCGGCGGGAACAGGCGGTGAGATTTCCCGCGTATCGGTGGCCGCTCGAACTGCTGGCTGTGCTCATCGTTGCACTGACGGGTCATCTTGGGGGTTTTCTCAGCGGGGTCAATCACCCCTAGTGTGGCGTGGCCATTCTTGTCCACGGCTGGCGGCAGCGGCAAGCTGCGATTCCCTGGGGGCGGGCAGAAATACCCGTCCCTCACAATTTTGCTGGAACCTGACTCACCATCCCTGCGTACTCACGTCTGACTACCTGGGGCATTTGTGTGTCTCCAGGCCGGAGGCGAAAACCATGCGAACGATGATCCTCGCCCTATGCTCCGTCGCCCTGCTGTTGACCGCCGCTCAGGCCGACGACTGGTCCAAAACTTACGATGTCAGCGCAATGCCCCAGCTGCGGGTCGACACTTCCGACGCTGAAATTCGCCTCGACACCTGGGATCAGAACAAGATCGAGGCGCGCGTGACCACCGAGCACTACAAGATCGGGGAAGGTGGCGTCAAGATCATCGAGCGGCAGACGGGCAACGCGGTGGAGATCGAAGTCCGCCTGCCTAACCACCACTTCTCGGTTGATTGGGGACAGCGCCGCGTGTCGATTGAGATCCACATGCCGCGCGAAGGGAAAGTCAACCTGCGTACGGGCGACGGCCGTATTTCCGCCAACCACCTCAAGGGCGAAATGGATTTCTATTCAGGTGACGGCCGTGTGGAGGCCGAGGACGTAGACGGCAACCTACGCGCTCGCACCGGCGACGGCTCGATGCGGATCGCCGGCCGTTTCGATTCCCTCGACGTCAGCTCCGGCGACGGCAGAGTCTCCGTGACGGCTCGCGCCGGCTCGCGGGTCCAGCAATCCTGGGAGGTTCGCACCTCTGATGGCAGCGTCGATCTTGAAGTGCCGGGCGACCTGGCTGCCGATCTCGACCTCCACACCGGGGACGGACACATCAGCCTGAACTTGCCCGTGACCGTCGAAGGCAAGCTCGACCACCAGGACATTCACGGCAAGCTCAACGGGGGCGGCAACCGGCTGGTCGTCCACACCGGCGACGGCTCGATTACGGTAGATAAGTCCTGACCCGAAATGTTAGGGTCAGTGGTTCCTATTTTTTTTGAGGTCCACAATGCTTCTGAAGAACGTTGCCTACCTGCTGGCAGCACTGACCTTGATCTTTCTCCTTCCACTGGCGGCGCAGAGCCCGGCGCCCGATCAGTTCGTGCTCGATCTCTCTGCCATGGACAAATCCGTCGACCCGTGCGTGGATTTCTACACCTATTCCTGCGGCGGCTGGATGAAGGCCAACCCTATTCCGCCGGACCAGTCGAGTTGGGGCACGTACGGCAAATTGCAGGATGAAACTTTGGCGCAGCTGCGCACGATTCTGGAAGAGGCAGCGAAAGCCAATGCCGCCAAGGGTTCCACGACACAAAAGATCGGTGACTACTACGCCGCTTGCATGGACGAGGCGGCGATTGACAAGCTCGGCGCCGCTCCGCTGACGCCGGAACTCGATCGCATCGCCGGGCTGAAGTCAAAGCAGGAGATTGCGGACTACCTCGCCGCCGGCCAGTTTCCCGCTCCGATCTTTGGTTCTGGCTCGCTCTTCTCTTTCCGCTCCACGCAAGATGCGAAGAACTCCGCGGAGGTAATCGCCGAAGCCGATCAGGGCGGACTCAGCCTGCCCGACCGCGATTACTACCTCAAGGACGATGACAAGTCGAAAGAATTGCGCAAGGCCTACGTGGCGCACGTGCAGAAGATCCTCGAGATGCTTGGCGACAAGCCGGAACAGTCGGCTACGGAGGCAGCCGCGGTTCTGCGCATCGAAACCGAGTTGGCCAAGAGCCACCTGGCCCGGGTCGAGCGGCGCGATCCGCAGAAGCTCTATCACCGCATGAGTGTGGCCGAGTTGGGCAAGCTTGCCCCTTCGTTCAACTGGAATGAATACCTGAAGCAGAGCGGGCTGGGTGCGGCGCAGTCGCTCAATGTGGCTGTGCCCGAGTACTTCCGCACGATGAGTGCAACTCTCGACAAGGAAAGTCTGGAGGACTGGAAAACGTATCTGCGCTGGCACGCGGCGCACAACGCCGCGACGTACCTGTCGTCGGCGTTCGACAAAGAGAATTTCAATTTCTACGGCAAGACCCTGCGCGGGCAGCCCGAGTTGCCTCCGCGCTGGAAGCGTTGCGCCAACGACGTGGACAGCGACATCGGCGAGGCGCTGGGCCAGGCCTATGTAGACCGCTATTTCAGCCCGGAAGCCAAGCTGGCGGCGGTCAAGATGGTGAAAGAGATTGAGCGCGCCATGCAGAACGAGATCCAGGCGCTGCCGTGGATGGGAGCGACCACCAGGCAGCAGGCTCTGACCAAACTCGAAGCCATCGCGAACAAGGTTGGGTATCCGGATCGCTGGCGGGATTACAGCGCGCTGGAAATCGTGCGCGGCGACGAGATGGGCAATGCTCAGAGAGCTGCCTGGTTCGAGTTTCACCGCCAGTTGGCAAAGGTCGGCCAGCCCGTCGACAAAACCGAATGGACGATGACGCCGCCGACCGTGAATGCCTACTACGATCCGCAGAAGAACGACATCAATTTCCCGGCCGGGATTCTGCAGCCGCCGCTGTTCAGCGCGAAGTCCGATGCCGCCCCGAACTACGGCAACACCGGCGGCACGATGGGACACGAATTGACCCACGCCTTCGACGACGAGGGAAGCCAGTTCGACGCCCAGGGCAACCTGCGCAACTGGTGGACCGAGGCCGATCGCAAGGCGTTCGATGAGCGCGCGAAGTGCGTGGTGGATCAGTATTCCGGCTACACGATCATTGACGACATCAAGATCAACGGCAAACTGACCAACGGCGAAGACATCGCCGACCTCGGCGGCACCTTGCTGGCATACCTGGCGTGGAAGGAAGATACGAAGGGCCAGAAACTCGATCCGATCGATGGATTGACGTCGGAGCAGCGCTTCTTCGTCGGTTACGGACAGAGCTGGTGCACGAATGAGCGCGACGAGTTCAAACGTCTGCGGGCCACGGTCGATCCGCATTCACCGGAAAAATATCGCGCCAACGGCGTGGTTTCCAACATGCCGGAATATCGCGAGGCGTTTCATTGCAAGGCGGGGCAGCCGATGGTGAGAGAGAACGTGTGCCGGATCTGGTGAGTCGTTGTTGTTCGAGCTTTGTATCCGCAAGGGACAACAACCCTACCCTCGCTCGAATGCGTGCTTTTCTTCCAGTTCTTGCAGAGCTTTCGCCGCTTCTGATTCGAATCGCTCGGCCTGATCCATGAGCGGCGGCAGAGCGGTCGCGTAACGGCGCGCCATCGCGAATAGGCCCTTCTGCATGAGTCCGGCCGCAACTTCGGCGAAATGATCGGTGGTCGTCTGCAGGTAGAGGGCTTCAGTCTGATCGCCGAGCCAAACGTCTCCGCCGACGAGCCTGGTTTGCCAGTACACTTTGCGTTCGATCAGGCGAGCGATGTCTTCGTCGCTGGCCTTACCGGACGTCCACTGGTTGCGTTTGAAGTCGTAGTGGCGACTGGAGAACGGCAGCGGCACCAGTTTGGCCGACTTTACAAATTCGATCTGTTTGCGATCGACGTCCTTGCGCAGCGCGTTGATCACCGGAGCCTCGACATCTTTCGGTTCGAGTGAGGGCAGGACTTCCCGCAACGTGGCTGAGAGATTAACCGACACCAGTGCGCGCAGGCTGGCCGAGTTCTCCAGCGTGATCTCGGCGTGAAGGACGTGAAAGTCCGCACCGGACGTTGACGGGCGGAATGGCCAGTTGAGTTTGAAGGTGAGCGGGAGTCCGCTCTGCGTGACGTAGACGGTCTTTGAATCCGGAATATGCATGATTCTCGCGAGCGGATATTTTATCGTGCCCGGGCCAGTTCCAGAATATTCCAGACAGCCGATGCAATCAGAAGTCCGCTGGTCGCGGCCAGGACCAGATGTCCGCGCCGGGTTTCCAGAAGGTCGGCAAATACGCCGGCGACGAAGACAAAAAGAAATGTCAAAGCCGCCAGCTGAAATCCTTCGCCGGGAAATCCGGAAGACACCATACCCAGAATCAGCAACAGTACCGCGATCCCAAGCGGCGCGGCGTTGCCAAAATAACGCGCTCTCTTCCAGGAAGCAAAGACGGCCAGCATGGCGGGCAAGGCCAACATCAGCGGCGGGCTGCCTCGGAATATGGCTTCCGCGCTGTGCCGGTACGTCACCGCTACCAGCAGCGAACGCGGATCGAAATCCAGCCAGCGCGCACGCGTCATCGCCTGCCCGAACAGTCCGGCTTTGAAGAAGTAGGACGAAAATAACAGGACTGCTGCGACCGTGCAGGCTGTGCCCCAGATGGCCAGGACCGCGCCCTTCCGCACCGGCGCCACCCAGAGCATCAGCAGCAAGGCGACGACCACCAGCACCGTGAGCGAAAACTGATTGCCGACTGTGAGTGCGATCGACAACCCCAGCAGCAGGATCCTGCGCCAGTTCCAGAGCACGACTTCGCGCGGCGCATAGAGCGTGTGCGCGACCGCGATGGCTGTCCAGATTGCGCCGAACGCTCCCCACACTCCTCCCATTTCGCCGAGACTCTGCGCGCCAGCGACGTTCAGAATCATGGCCGGCGAGAAGCAATACAGCAGAAGCGCTATGTATCCGCCGGCGTCGCCAAAAAGGCGGCGGGCAACATACCACAACGATGCTCCCATCATCACGCCGAAAAACAGATACGGCACCGCGGCGAGCAAGTGCCACAGAGGAACGCCCGGCGTCCACAAAGGGGGGCGGAGCAGCATCGGCGCGGCCGCCGTGAGGTAATAAAGCGGCGAGCGGTCCTCGTCGAATCCGTCGCGCGCCCGCAGGTGGCCGGATCGCGCCGCAGACGGCACACCGGTCGCGGCCTCTGCGCGCAGCGATTCCGGCGTCCCGGCAACCGGCCCGCCTTTCCATTGCTGCAGGCCATGCTCGATACGCAACGCCTGGTCGGAGTCGATGCCCGCGCCATGGAGTGCCTGTGCGCGCACCAGCCACACACACTCCAGCAGGTAGATCAGCAGCAGTCCGGCGGCCAGAAACTGGGGACCGCCGATCGCGCGAGATTGCAAAAATCGCCGCATCCGGGGAGACGGAGTGTTTTACCATGTCGGCGACACTCATGGATACGAATCCGACGCCCTCTGTTTCCTCCGACGTCCAACGCCCTGAAACGAGCAATCTTTTGCCACCGGCCTCAGCGGTGGCGCCAGTGACCACGGCGGAGCGCGAGAACCCGCTGCTCGCGGTCTTCGTCGGCCCAAATGGCATGTATGCGGGTACGCGCTGGTTGATCTACCTGCTGATCGGCGGGCTGGTCCTCGGCGTTCTGGGGAGTGTCGCGCACACGCTTCGTCCCCGCGAGACTCCGGTCTGGTGGGGTTTGGTGGCGCAGATCGTTGTGGCGCTGTCGGCCATTTTGCCTGCCTTTGTCATGGCTGTTATCGAAGGCCGGCCCTTCAGCGACTTTGGCTTGCCTCGCCGGAATGCCTTCCGCCGCCACTTCTGGATCGGCACGCTCTGGGGGATCGCATGGCTCACGCTGCTCATGCTGGCGCTACGAATCGCGGGGGTATTTACGTTCGGCAGGCTCGCCCTGCACGGAATAACAATCGTCAAGTACGGTCTCTACTATGGCGTCTTTTTCCTGTTGACCGGCTTCTTTGAAGAATTCCTGGTCCGCGGATATTCCCAGTGGGTGCTCAGCAAAGGGATGCATTTCTGGCCGGCGGCGGCTTTGCTGTCCGCAGGATTTGGGGCCGCACACAGTGGGAATCCCGGCGAAAGCAAGATCGGCCTGGTCGCGGCCGGCTTGATCGGATTCTTCTTCTGCCTCACCCTGCGCCGCACCGGAGACCTCTGGTGGGCAGTCGGCTTTCACATGTCGTGGGACTGGGGCGAGAGCTACCTGTATTCGGTTCCCGACAGCGGCGGGGTGTTGCCGGGCCACCTGCTCAACTCTTCCTTCCATGGTCCAGAGTGGCTTACAGGTGGGTCCGTAGGGCCTGAAGGCAGCCTGCTCGTATTCGGGGTGATCGTCGCCATGTGGGTGCTGTTCGACCGGATGTATCCGGAAGTGAAGTACCAGGATTAGAGGGGCGGGCAAGAGTGCCGCCCCACACAGTCTTCCCTACCACGAGTAGTGCACCGTGTACGTCACCACTTGCTCACCGTCGGGGACAACCGTGACGGGAAACTCGATCGTCTGCGCGTCGCGCTTCTTAAACTGGTGCGATTGCTCCGTGAGCTGCCAGTTTGTCCAGCGATAAAGATGCTCCACCACTCGGATGTTGGCAGACTCCTTCTTGTGGTTGCGCACGCGGATTTCAAACGTCTCGTCCATCCAGTTCTTGTTTGAGTCCACGCGGTAGTTGGTGCGCTTGCGCTCGCCGACGATGTCGAACGCGTTGCCCGTATAGACGCGGATCATCTCGTCTTTGGGGGTGTGGTCGATGGTGTTCTCGCCGACGAACTGCAGGCTGCCGTCGGAGTCGCGACGGTAGAAGCGCAGGCGCCCCTTGGGCAGGGCGATGCCGAGATGGTTCGTGTCGGAGTTCTTGAACTCCTGCATGACCCAGACTTTCTTGTTCATCGCCGTGCCATAGCCGGGATCGTTGCGGATCTGGTCGTAGTTGTAGTAGCCGTACTGATCGAACTGCGCGCCATCGTACACGTATAGCCTCTGCGACAGGATGCCATTCGTGCGCACGAACTCGACCTGCTTAGTTTCGTTGTCACGGAGCGTCGCCGGGCGCTCGAGCGTGTAGAGATGGAATTCGTCGAAGGATTTTTCGCGGACCACGGGCGCGGCGGCATCCTGGGCCATGGCCTTGGCTTCAGCAGCGTACATCCGGCCTGCGATCACGCCCTGCTGAATTTTGCTGACATCGCCGGCCAGCAGCTTGATCCGCGCGTTCTCGAAGGTCTTGCCGCTGGTGTTGCGCATGGTGATCCAGCCGACCAGGTCGAGTGAGTTCATACCGGAATTCCGCGGGCCGTCGGCAACGACGAGGTTGTAATCCGACTGCCAGGTCATACCGCCACTCACGTAGGAAATCTCGGCCTCCGACTTGCCCGCCTGCGTAGTCGATAGCTGCCAGTTCAGGGTGGGTTTGAGGATCGAGTCGGCGCCGAGTGCGGGGAACCTGGGCTCGCCAGGCAGCCCAAAACGCAGAATGCCGTTGACCTCGATGATGGGCTGGGTCGAGGCCTGCTGCGGGTATCCGTTGATGTAAGTCACTGGAACAAATCCGCTGCGGATGACTTTGCCGGGGATCTTGATGTCGCTGCCGTCCGCGTTGCGCCCAACCGCAAAGTCAATCGTCTTGCCTTCATAAAACGAAAGCAGCAGTTCCTGGGAGACGGGATCGTTACGGTAGCTTTGCTCGAGGATCTGGAGTGGGCGTCCGGTCAGGTCGCGCAGGATGACGGAGTCGGGCTCAAGGTGCGACGTCATGCCGGCGAAACTCACGTGATTCACGCCAGCTTTCAGATCGAGCGGCAACTGCTCGCGCGCCACAAAGAAGTTCTGGTTGTAGATGGTGAGCGCGGGCGAGTTGGAGGTGTCGATGGCAACAGGCTGCGTGTCGTCCGGAGCGTTAGCTTTCGGAGTAACGCCAATAAGCGAAAGACTGAAGAGCGCGAGAAAGAGTTTGTACATGGTTGTTTTCCCCATATGTTCCTTGGAGCGACGGGCATCTCAACCGTCTACGCCTGGCGGCGGGGGAACCACCTGGCCTCCTTGTGTGACGCGGTGTTTCGCGTCTGATCAAAGAACGTGCGTGGCGGGCAAACTTGCATCGACGAGAGTCTTTACTACAGAGGACACGGAGGGCACGAACGTAATGCACAGTAACGTGGATTTTGAGATATCAAACTGGAGTTTTACAACGCTAGACAGGGGCACGGAGAACAGCTGTTTCTCCGTCTCCGTGCCACTAGGGTGAGCGAGGTGGTCTCACCGTCTCACCGCAGAAACGAATTGCACCGCGCTCAGCTTTACCAGATCGGCAAGTTTTTCTGCCGGAAATCGCCCAGTGAGTATTTTTGCAAGCGCATGATCTTGTGTAGTTGCGAATCCAAGTGCGTTGAGTTGTTCCATTACAGGCGCGGAATCCTCAGTCAGCCAGATTTCGACGTCGATGTTTCCATCCTGCACCAGTGTGCAACTCCCAGCCGACTTCTTCCAGCAATCGTAGGCATCGAGGATGGGCTGGCTCAGCTTCGATTCCAGGACCGCACGTTCGCCGGTGGGCTTGCTCTCGGGCGGCGCCTCCACCTCTTCCTTGGCAGCATTACGCGGAACGGTCATGGCAGGGAGAGGTGGCGGAGCCGGTGTCGCGGGAGATAGCTTGGCAAACTGCTCGAGTCGATCGAATTGTTTCGTTGCGGATCCACCACCACCGCCGCCACCGCCCGAGCCTATCCCTTCTCCGGAACCCGAACCAGCGCCGCTCGCCGAAGGTATTTTGTGTTGAAGCAACCCAGTACTGCTGCTCACGCGATTGGCCTTGGATGCCATGCCCATCTGTTCGTACATGGTGAGTCCGGCAGATGGCATCAAGTACGCGACGTCTTCATTGAGCCAACCACTAACCCCTTCGTAGCTCATCCCTTCCGGCAACTCCACCGGCACTTCCACGCGCACCGGCTGGCCGTCTTTCGTGACGGTTCGTTCTTCTACTGCGACGAACGACGTGAACTGCGTCATCAGACGATAATCGAGTCCAAGCTGGGTGATTTCCTTTTGCGCGGCAGGCTTGATGTTGCCGCTCTGCAGGTCGGCCCAGTCCTGCGACATGAGGTCGTCAATCTTTTGCCGCGCCCAGAAACTGGCGAGAACGCCGTGCTTGCTAGCCGTGCTGCTCAGGCTTACAGGCACCTCACGCACGAAATCTTCCCCCGCGCGCTTACCGCGAATGCGGATCGTTCCATTCATCGCGGCCTTGTAACGTCCGCTGACGACGAGCGGCCTGCCCGTGAACAGGTCGGGCACGCGCTGCGGATACACATCCGTCACCGGCAGCCCATTCCAGTCGATGGAAACGTCAGTCAGCAGCGGCGAGCGCAGGTGCTCATACAGGCGTCGTGAAGCGGCGTCGGCGCTATCGGCGAGCGTCACGATCTCAGACGCGCCGCGCCCCTCACGCGCCATCCCTTCAATCAGGAACCGGTTGACCGAGTTTCCAATGCCGAAGGCAAATACCCGGGCGTTCTTGTGCTTCTTGATCTCGCCCAGGATCTCCATGTCGTTGCCCACCTCGCCGTCGGTGAGGAAGCACACGATGCGCATGTGGTCCTGGGAATCGGAGGGGTCGAGCGACGCGCGAATGGCCTTCATCATCTCCGTGCCCCCGCCACCACTCATGCCACCAAGCAGCGCCTTGGCCCTACGAATATTGGCGGCGGTCGGGAACACCGGCTGCGGAAACAGAATCTGCGTGTCGCCCGAGAACGTGATCAGGTTGAAAGTGTCGCCGGGGTAGAGTTCGTCGAGCGCGTGGTTGATCAGGTCTTTGGCCTTCTCGATCGGGAAGCCCATCATCGAGCCGGAGGTGTCGAGCACGAACACCAGTTCTTTTGGCGTGATGTCGGATTCCGGCACGCGCGCCGGTGGCTGCAGGATGAGCGTGAAATATCCGCCGGGGCCGAGTTTGCTGCCTGCAGGAACAGCCTGCGCCAAGACCGCGTCACTGATCTGCTCTCCGGCAACGTAGTAATTCAGAATGAAATCCTTGTTGGGGATGGTGGCTGCGTCTTTGAGCCTGACCGTCGCGGTGCTCGCACCGGTGCGCTCGAAATCGACGTCGTGCGATGACGACTGTACTTGCTCAATCGGTACCCCGGCTTCGATGGCGACGGCGATGGAAATATCGTGCCCAGCGCGCACGCCTGGTGGAGCGATGTGGGGAGTAACTTTGGAAGCATCGGGGACTTTGTCCGTGTCGGGAGCCCAGCCCGTGGCCTGCTTGCCGGTCGCGTCCCCGGGAATGTAGCGGGGGCCTATCGTCATTGGGAAAACGAACTGGTAGGAGCCGTCGGAATATTCCAGATTCTGGAGGTAGCTGATCGTCACCACCACCTGTTCGCCCGGCATGATGTTAGCGACCTCCTGCGTGAAAATGTTCGGCCGCTCCTGGTCGAGCAGAGCGGCGACGTGTCCGGTCTGCTTCGCTTTTTCATAGATGGCGCGGGCTTCCTCGCGTTTCTTGATCTTGCCGCGGATCGTGCGGTTGCCGACCTGAATCGTCATGTCGTCGACCGCGGCGTTCTCCGGCAATGGGAACGTGTAGATGGCCTCGATCTTGTCGGCGGCGGAGTTGGCGAACGTCTGCGTGACCGTCACGCGCGCGAGAAAGCCCGCGATGGTTGCCTGCACGTCAGTGTGGCGCAAGGGGCAGGCGCCCTTGAGCGAGCCATCTTTAGCGAGGATTTGCAGCTGTCCGGACGTTTCTCCGGCGGCAGCGACCACGGGTGTACCCGCGGAAAAGAAGACGATGTAGACGACGAGCGCGACCGGCAGAAAGGAAACAGCTAACCACAAGGGGCCCCGAAGCTGACGCAGCATAAGTGCCTCCCCGAGTACTCGATTGGAACTTACGAGCCTGAGAAAACGTTGCCCGGATCGAGTAACTATTTTTCGAACGCGACCCTTACTTCCCCGTGCTGCTTACTAAATTCACTTTTCTGGAGGTGAAGAACACTCGCGCTCCCCAGCTCAGGATTCGCCAGGCGACTGCCGCTGCAGCCATGATGGTGAACAGCCAGAGCAGGATCGTGGGCAGGCAGAACGCGAACGCCGTCATGGCGGCGACGTATCCGCCAATCCCTTCGATCCCTTCGCGCGCCGCAATTTTCAGCTGATAGAGCGGCCTCCATCGCAGGCCCAAGACCTGCGCATCGGCCTCCGCGCGGAGGGCAACCTGGATCGCTACGGTCTCGACCTGCTTCGAGAGCGCGTCAAATTCCGCTTGGCGCTCCTCGATTGCTGCGCGAACGTCATTGAGCTTGCCGCTGACTTCGAGCGTGTCCTTCACATTCGCCGCCCGGCGCAGGATGACGAGATACTGCTGTTCTTCGGCACGCAGGTTGCGCAGGCGGGCTTCTTGGTCGACATACTGTTTGGTTACGTCTCGAGCTTCAATACTTTCGCTGTCGACGCTGAGGGCGAGCTGGCGGATTTGCGCGCGAACCTCCTCGAACCGGGCGGCGGGCACTCGAATTGTGAGAGAAGCGCCGGGGGCGCTGTCATCGCCGCTCACCTGCGAGGTCTCAAGGAAACCGCCCGCGTTCTCGGCGATGTGAACGATTCGTTCTGAAGCCTGTGCGGGTGATTTCACAACGAGGTTCAGGCTGGCGCTGCGAATGAGGCGGCGGTCGGCCTGGTCAGCGTCATCTCCGCCGCCCCCACCGCCACCTTGCCGGGCACTCAAATACGTTTGCGCTACCATTCGGGCCTGCAGAGTGCTACTTCTTTCGAAGTAACCAGATCGTTGCAAGCGAGGAAGAATCGAGGATTGCTGCCAGAGAGATAGGGGGTCCCATCCCGTGCCGGCCACGGACGCCAACCCCATCGCCTTCTCGGACGCGATCCCCCGCTCCCGTTCTCGCGGCGCAATCAAGCCGATGTAGACGGCAACGAGGACCGCAGTAACCAGCCATCCCAATTTCAGGGCCCTTTCGCTTTTGGCCGAGAACACTCCCCAACGGATGTCCATGGCGCTCTCCTACACCAATAGACAGATTGGCCTCAGGACTTGTTCCCGGGCCTGCACTTAATTGAATGGTCGAAGGGACGGCTTTTGTTACGGAGGGAGCAAGTATTTTTTGGGGGCGGGCAGGAATGCCCGCCCCACAAAGGCACTAGATATCCAGGTTCTTCACGTCCAGCGCGTTGTCTTCGATGAACTTGCGGCGGGCTTCGACGTCTTCGCCCATGAGCGTCGAGAAGATGGTTTCGGTCTCGGCGAGGTCCTCGAGCTTGACCGACAGCAGAGTGCGGCGCTCGGGGTCCATGGTCGTTTCCCAGAGCTGCTCGGCGGTCATTTCGCCCAGACCTTTGTAGCGCTGCACCGTGTACTCTTTTTTGCCTTCGTTGAGCACGTAGTCGAAGAGTTCGCGGGCGGTGTTCTTCTCGACGACTTCCTGCTCTTTCAACGCGCGCTTGGCCGGGACTTTGCCAGTTTTCTTCTGCGCCTTTTCGGCTTCGGCTAGTTCCGCGTCGCTTAACTCTTCCGCTTCGCCGTTCTTGCCATTGCTCGAGCCCTTGATCACCGTTTCGACCACGAACGGCGGTTCCAGATACTCGGCAATCTGCTTGTATTTCGAGATCAACTGGCGGCCTTCCGGGGTCGAAGCCAGTTCCCAGTTGATGACGTGCTCGGCACCCTGCGAGTTCACGAACTTCACTTCCCAGAGGTTGTGCTCTTCGTCGAAAACCGACTCGACGCTCTTCAGGCTTAACTCCTTGAGCAGGCGCTTGAGTTCTTTTTCGAGTTTTTCGACTTTCTTCGGGGCCGTCTTCTTGTCGCCCTCGAAATCGGCGCGCTTGGCGAGATCGAGCTTGGGCAGCAGTTCGGTGACCTTCTCCTCGCGCAGGCGCTTGTTGAGTTTGTCGAAGAAACCGAGATACTCGTTGAGCACCGTGATGAACTTGGTCAACGCCGCGCCTTCCAGCTTGGCCGCTCCTTCGCCGTAGCGGACGACCAGTCCCTCCGACGCGCGCTTCACCATGACCTTCACGAACTCGTGCTCGTTCTTGATGTACTGGTGCGCCTTGCCCTTCTTGATGCCGAACAGCGGCGGCTGCGCGATGTAGACGTTGTTGCGCTTGATCAGGTCCTGCATGTGGCGGAAGAAGAACGTCAGCAGCAGGGTGCGGATGTGCGAGCCGTCGACGTCGGCGTCGGTCATGAGGATGACTTTCGCGTAGCGCAACTTGGCTGGATCGAAGTCTTCTTTCGAAATTCCGGTGCCGAGCGCGGTGATCATGGCGCGAATTTCTTCGTGCGCCAGCATCTTGTCGTAGCGCGCCTTTTCGACGTTGAGGATCTTCCCCTTGAGCGGCAGGATCGCCTGAAAACGGCGGTCGCGGCCCTGCTTGGCGGTTCCGCCTGCGCTCTCGCCCTCGACGAGGAACAGTTCGCAGCGGTTGGGATCACGCTCTGAGCAGTCGGCAAGTTTCCCGGGCAGTCCGCCGCCGTCGAGCGCGCCTTTGCGGCGCGTCAGATCGCGGGCTTTACGGGCAGCTTCGCGGGCGCGGGCGGCGTCGATCGCCTTGTTGATGATCTTGCGTGCGACGGTCGTGTTCTGCTCGAAGAACGCGCCCAGACGCTCGTTGATGAATGCCTGCACGACTCCGGCGATATCGGAATTCAGCTTGCCCTTAGTCTGTCCTTCGAACTGCGGCTGCGACAGTTTCACGCTGATCACGGCAACCAGGCCTTCGCGGACGTCATCGCCGGACAGGTTTTCTTTCACGTCTTTGAACAGGCCCATCTGCTGTCCGGCGTAGTTGATGGTGCGCGTGAGCGCCATGCGGAAGCCGGAGAGATGCGTGCCGCCGTCGACGGTGTTGATGTTGTTGGCGAAACTGAACACAGATTCCGAGTAGCCGTCGTTGTATTGCAGGCCGATCTCCATGCGCACGCCGCTGCGTTCGTCTTCCATGTAGATCGCCTTGTCGTGCAACACCGACTTGCCGCGGTTCAGGTGCTTGATGAACTCGGCGATGCCGCCGTTATATTTGAATTCGACGCGCTTCGGTTCGCCGGATTTCGAGTCAGTCTGGCGCTCGTCGGTAAGCGTGATCGTAAGTCCCTTGTTCAGGAAAGCCAGCTCGCGCAGGCGCTGCGAGAGCGTGTCGAAGTTGTACTCGGTGACGGTGAAGATTTCGCGATCGGGCAGAAAGTGGACCTTCGTTCCAGTCTTCTGCTTCACTGCGCCGGTGCGCTTCAGTTTGCTGGTGGGCTCGCCCTTGGAATAGGTCTGTTCCCAGGTGTAGTTGTCGCGCCAGATTTCGAGTTCGAGTTCGTGGCTGAGAGCGTTAACAACGCTCACGCCCACGCCGTGCAGTCCGCCCGAGACTTTGTAGGTCGAGCTGTCGAACTTGCCGCCCGCGTGCAGCTTGGTCATCACGACCTGCGCGGCGGAAACTTTCTCGCCGTCGATGTCCATGTTGTCGACAGGAATGCCGCGTCCGTTGTCGACCACGGTGATCGAGTTGTCGAGATGAATCGTGACGTCGATCTTGTCCGCGTATCCGGCAAGCGCTTCGTCGACCGAATTGTCGACGACTTCATATACCAGGTGATGCAGGCCAAGCTCGCCCGTCGAGCCGATGTACATCGCGGGGCGTTTGCGCACGGCTTCCATGCCGCCGAGGACCTTGATTGACTCGGCCGTGTAGTCGGCGTTGCCGTTTTTGTTTTTCGCGTCGTTGACTGGGGGGTGCAGTTCTTTCGTGGCCATTTCACTCCCAAAAAAGCCGGACCGAGCGCTCCGGCTGGGGGACGCTTCCGGGACTGCTCAGGCGACCTCAACTTATTGAAATTTCTGCTATTTAGCCGCCGCCAGAGATGCTTCTATCTTAGCACATACCGGGCCGATTCCGAGGCCGCGACTGACCTTTAAGGCACGCCTTTTGTTGCGGTTAGAGAGGTGCTTTCGGAGTCAATTGCCAGTTTGCACGAAAGGCTCGCTTTTCGTCTCGGCGAGCTAGTTTTTTCTCGCGGCGGCGGGCGAAAAACCTAGGCGCTCGATGAGTTCGTCGACGGCCTCCGCGCTATCGGCGATGAAGGTGAACGAGACGATTTTGCCCTTCGCGAGCATGATCAGCGTCGACTGGTGCATGGTGAGTTTCTCGTTGAGCGCCTTCGAGAAGTCGGCGCGGATCAGAGTTCGAGAATCGATCTGCGTTTCTGATGGGTCGCCTTCGGCCTTGAAGCCCTTCGATGTGGTGAGTTCGGTGAGCGGGCCGAGGTAGTCTTCGACTTTCTTCAGTCCCGGGTAGGCCGCCGTACTTTCGGCAGCGATCACGACGGCAGAGTTCACAGTATCCCCGGCAGCTTCTGGCGGACGCTCGAAGACGGCCCGCAGGACCTCACCTTTCGTCGCATCGCTTCCCTCCTGCATGTTTTTCGTGCGATCGACCCAGCCGTAGGGGATGCGATAGCGGAAACCGAAAGTCGGATTGCGGTAGGTGGTTTCAGCAGACGCACTGGGAGTCGAAGCTGGCCGCGACGGAGGCTCTTGCTGGGCGTGCACAACGGGCAGAAGACACCAGATCGGAAGCAGTGCTGCAAAACGATAATTCATTTCTGAAAATCAGTGTACAGAAGCCGCACCCAAGTCTGCGCGGGTATCGCAACCGGCACCAAGCAGCCGCGCAGCGGCGAAAGAATTCAGCCCACGGCGTGAGCCGTGGGCGAAGTTCAGAATTCTGGCAAGCCCCGAAGGGGCGAAAGACAAGACTCGGAAGTGTTCCCTGGGGGCCGTTCTTTCGCCCCGGAGGGGGCTACCCATCTTTTTCGGCCTGTTAACCCACGGCTTACGCCGTGGGCTGCGATCTTGCGCCGCTTCGCAGCTGGGACGATGCACCGTTACAATCAACTTGAAACCGCGACTGCCTATGGAACTCTCGCTCACTCCTGTTGAAATTCGCGTGCTTGGCGCGCTGGTCGAGAAGGACATTACGACGCCCGAGTACTATCCGCTGTCGCTGAATGCGCTGGTGAACGCGTGCAATCAGAAGTCGAATCGCGAGCCGGTGATGCAGCTCGAAGAAGGCACGGTGCGCGACGCGCTGAGCGCGCTGCAGGAACGGCGCATGGCCGGGCCCGCCGGCGGCGCCGACAGCCGCGTGACCAAGTACGAGCATCGGCTGCAGGAGGTATTCAACTTTACGCGCCCGGAGATTGCGGTGGTGTGCGTGCTTTTGCTGCGTGGACCGCAGACGCCGGGCGAGTTGCGTGGCCGCACCGAGCGCATGTTTCACTTCGAATCGCTCGACGACGTGCAATCGGCGTTGCAGAAACTCGGGCAGCGCGAGCCGTCGCTGGTCAAGATGCTGCCGCGACAGCCGGGGACGAAGGAGTCGCGCTGGGCACAGTTGTTTGGCGGAGATGTGGTCCCGACCGAACCAACGCAGTCGGAACCGCCATCCATGCACGTATATTCAGATCAGGATATCCGGATAACCGTCCTGGAAGAGGAAGTAGGAGCCATGCGACGAGAGATTGGGGAACTGAAAGATGAGTTGGAGCGGTTCCGGAAGCAATTTGAGTAGGCGGATACATATGGTAGGCGCTTGTGAGCGCTGCAAAGGGACATTCCAGATAGAACTCTTCCACATGGGGTTTGCGGACAGCTCCTATGCGTACTGCGATACATGCGGCATCGCGGCGATCCTCAACGGGTGGAGTAAGAAATGGCCCAAAGGGGTGCATTGTATACAGGGGGAGATCGTCACTGAGATGGAGCCTCATTTGGAGCCGTGCACCTGCGGTGGTAGGTTCGCAAAAGGCCAGGCGCCACGCTGCCCGAACTGCAAGGAGAGTCTTTCCGCCGAGAAAGCGGCATACTACCTCGAGGCGCAAGCGCCCGGTGCGCAGAAAGGCTGGCGCTGGCAGCGGAGTTGGAATGCAATCTACTGTGCGGTTATTGACGATCGGTTCGTGCCCGACAATTTCAAGGAAGTGGTGTGAATCTGCTACCGGCCGCCGCGGAATTCATGGAGTATCCCAATCTCGCCGACAATATTCTCGTTCATCCGCGCGAGCTCTGCGGCTGGTATCCAATACTCCGAATGCGTTTTGCCGCCGACTCTGTGAACTGAGTAGCCTTGAAGGAATTCCGTCCGGACTTTGAAAAGGAGTACGTACCCCACGTAGCCCGAAGCGGCATCCTTGGTATTCCAATCGCGTGCAATCTGAATCGCGTACTCTTCGTTGAGCACGGGATAGAAGAATGGTTGTTCCGGCAAGCGCGGCGGGAATTCACGGAACTTACCGGCGCGAATCAAGTCCAGTTCTGCTTGTCCCACAGGTCGGTAAAGTACCATGCACTGATCGGGCATAGTTCAAGAGTAGCCGAATACTCCGGAACGTGGTGCTGGTGGCTCCGGGCGGCTTCGTGCTCCCATCTTCATTTGGCTTCTTCGTCCGGATGGCGCTCCTGTGCATGCCGGTACCGGGCTTGGGCGGAGGACCTTTCCGCCGAATGATCCACTGGTTGTTTCTCGACGCGGAACGAGGCGGCGATGCCTGCCGGGCGCGACTCGCAGAGACCATAACCGACCTGAAAATGTCCTGGCGCCACTTTGCGCTGCCCGCACCGGAGTGGCCAACCACCCTCGATGACAAGGGGTGGCAAGACTTCGGCGTGCCTTGCCTGTCCCTGGTCGGGGAGAACGAGAAGATCTACTCCGCCAAGGCGGCGGTCGCGCGACTCCACCGGGTCGCTCCTCAGGTCAAGACGGAGATCATTCCCGGCGCCGGACACGACCTCGTCCTGGCGCAACCCGCTCTCGTAGCCAGCAAAGTGCTTGAGTTCCTGGCTAAACAGGAAGGGGTACCAGAGCCCGTGGTGCAGGAAGTATCGGGGTCTTATTGACTGACTGTTAGAGCACTCTCTCGTGGGTGTAGCCCCCCGCCCCCAACGCCGAAATAATCTCGGCGATGTGATCGGGGCCGCGGGTTTCCATGGTGATTTCGATCGCGGTCTCGCCCAGGTTCACGCCGTGGTAGGCGCGGTCGTAGTCGGTCTCGACGATGTTGGCGCGATGCTGCGTCAAAATTCCGGTGAGTCGGTGCAGCGCGCCGGGGAAATCGCCGAGATGGACGCGCAGGCGGACGAGGCGTCCGTCTTTTACGAGACCGCGCTCGATGATGCGCGAGAGCAGCGTGACGTCGATGTTGCCGCCGCAGACGAGCACTGCGACTTTCTTCTCGATGAACGGCAGCTTGCGGTTGACGAGAGCTGCGATCGCGGCCGCGCCCGCGCCTTCCGCGAGAGTCTTTTCGCGTTCGAGCAACAACAAAATCGCGTTCGCGATCTCTTCTTCTTCGACGGTCACGATGTCGTCGACATACTTCTGAACGAGAGGTAGAGTCCTCTCTCCGGCGCGGCGCACGGCGATGCCGTCGGCAATCGTCGTAGCGGCGTTCAGAGTCACGGGCTGGCCTTCGGCAACGGCGACTTTCATCGAGGGCAGCCGCGAAGGCTGCACGCCGTACACCTGAATCTTCGGGTTCGACTCCTTCACTGCGCAAGCAATGCCTCCGATCAGGCCGCCGCCACCGATGGGCACGATCACCGCCTCGATCTCGGGAACCTGCTGCAGGATCTCCAGTCCAATCGTGCCTTGGCCGGCAATCACCGTGTCGTCATTGAACGGATGGATAAAAGTGATCGAGCCTTCCTGGCTGCGCCGGATGGCTTCCTCGCAAGCTTCGTCATAGTTCGCGCCATGCAGGATCACGTTGGCACCGTAGCTGCGCGTCGACGAAACCTTGATGAGCGGCGTACTCAGCGGCATGACGATCTGGGCGCGAATTCCCAGCTTGCCCGCGTGGTAGGCCACGCCCTGGGCGTGATTTCCCGCCGAAGCCGCGATCACGCCCCGCCCGCGCTCCTCCGCGGTAAGCGAGAGTAGTTTGTTCAACGCGCCTCGTTCTTTGAAAGCGCCGGTGCGCTGCAGATTGTCGAGTTTCAGGTAGACGTGATTCGCCGTGGACTGCGAGAAGTGCTCAGAACGCGCGCAGGGAGAGAGGTAGATAGAGTCGCGAATCCGGCGTAGTGCCGCCTGGATGTCGGAGAGTGTGACCATTTCTAAGTTTGGCAGAGAGGGACAGAAATGCCAAGGAGGGAGCCGCGAAGGCAGAAGCAAGAAGTCAAATTGCGCAAGTAACACCCAGAGGTGCCTGGCGTTAGGGGAACGACTTCACCACTTAGCCCTCTGCAATGGGGTACGAAGGTCCAGCCCTCTCCGTCCCTCGGTCCATCCCGGTAATGGCCCTTGGGACGCCCCTCCCTACGCCCTTCGAAACCTAGGCAGACGCCGGAAAGCCCGCCAGAATGGGCTTTCACAAGGAGTTCCATCCCCAGAACTCATGACTGACAAATTCGCTACCACTTACGCCCCGATCCCGATTATTCCTCGAAAAAATACGGCTCGCGTCGCCCTGTTTGAGGTGCCCGAGCCCAATGCCAGTGTCCTGACGGAGTGCTTCCGCCAGTTCGGTATGGACACTATGCCTGTCCATGACAGCCAAAAAGAGCGTTTGCAGCGCGAAAAGTTCGATGCCTGCGTGCTGCGGCTGGGCGAGTCGGTGGGCGGCACCATCGAGCTTGCACGGAACTCGGCGTCCAACAGCCGTATTGTGATTTACGGAGTCGGCGGCACCGCGCAGGATGCCTTGCGCTACTCGAAATACTGCATCAACGCCATCTTCCACGAACCGCTCGAGCGCTCGGCCGTTCTTAAGCTGGTGCGCTCGACCCGGCCCCTGGTCCTGCACGAGTTCCGCCGCTATGTGCGGGTACCCGTGATGACCAGCGTCTCGGTCGTGGCCGCGGACGGCTCGCGCCTAAGTGTTACCAGTCAGGACATCAGCACCGGCGGCATGTCGCTCAAAGGCACGGCTCACCTCGAACCGGGACAAATGGTCGAAGTGTCGTTCGCACTGCTGACCCTGCCCCGGATCCACGTACGCGGCTACGTCACCTGGAAGAAACCGAACAAGACGATAGGATTGCGTTTTGACGCCTCCGATGAACGCCGCCGCAGATTGAAAGACTGGATCGGCGGATATCTCGAAGGCTAGAGCAGGTCACGGGTCACAGCGCTCATGGGCTCAGTTCCGGGTTCCCCCGCGCGTACTAGTCACCTGTCACCTGTGACCTTCTCTCCCTTCCCTACTAGAATGGCGTCGTGAGTTCTGCCCCTACCGGCGAGCCGCCATCTGACGCCTTATCAACTGAGCGCGGATTCTCTCTGTGGGAACGGCTCCAGCTCTCGCTGATCAGCTGGGCAGCCTATCTGGCCATTGCGGTCATCGGACCCACGTTGCGCTGTTCGATCTCCTGGGAGGAAGCGCCGTCTCCGCCGGATGCCACTTTCGAAAAACCCGTGATCTACTCTTTCTGGCACCGCGCCGTCTTTCCTGCGACCTGGATCTGGAGAAAGCAGAAAATCGCGGTGATGGTGAGCCGGAGCTTCGATGGCGAATACATCGCGCGCATCATCCAGCGCTTCGGTTTTGGGGCAGTCCGCGGATCAAGCAGCCGTGGCGGCGCCGTGGCATTGTTGGGGTTGAGGACGGTGCTGGAACAAGGCGAGTCCGTGGCCTTCACGATCGACGGACCTCGCGGCCCGAAGTACGTGGCCAAGCCCGGCCCGGTGCGGCTCTCGAAAATGACGGGCTTGCCGATGAGCGCCTTCTACGTTGCGCTCGGCAGTGTCTGGGTGCTTAATACCTGGGATCAATTCATGATCCCGAAGCCGTTCTCCCGGGCGCTGGTGCGGTTGAGCCGCAAGACCGTGGTTCCCGCCGATGCCAACGACGCGCAAATGTCCGATTATCACATGCAGTTGCAGGCGGCACTGGAACGTGTGACGAAGTTTGCCGAGGAGAATGTTGCGCTGGTTGGCTCGCAGGAGTTCCCCATCCGTAAGTGAGAATCATCCTAGGGTCCTTCGTGCTCCTTCGTGTCCTGAGTGCTGAACGGGTCTCCTCGGCTCGGCGATTGACTTCGATGCAACTGCGCGAGTAGATTTGCAGAACCGTTTTTCGCTCTTTCTAAAATTGGGTTCGCGCAAATTCGCGCGCCGCAAACTCGGCGCGACGAATGGGAAGCGGGTGCAAGTCCCGCGCTGCCGCGCAACTGTAAGCGAGGACATGGCGGACGTCCACTGGAAGCGATTCCGGGAAGGTCGCCGCCGAATCCGAGTTCGCAAGAACTCTCACTCGCGAGCCAGGAGACCGGCGCGAACCATCCCCAGAAACCCCTTTCGCGTGTAAAGGAGGATGGTATGAATCGGTCCCAGGTTTTTCTCCCCACGATATTTCTGCTGCTGTTCGCGCCGCTCGCTTTGGCCGGCGAGGTTCGCGTCAAAGTTGTCGATCCTCATGCGGCGGCCGTCGCCGGAGCGCAGGTGTCGCTCTTTCGCGCTGGAGAGTCGGAGCCGCTGCAGGTGCGTACCAGTTCCGGCGAGGGGATTGCGATTTTCAGCGTTCAGGCGATCGGGCCGTTACAAGTGGAAGTTCTCGCGCCCAGATTTGCGGTTGGCCACGCGAACCTGGAACCGGGGTCGACGACCGCCACGGTTGCGCTTAGTGTCGCTCCTGCCTCTGAGACGGTAGTCGTCACCGCGACCCGCACTCCCGCCCCGGAACAGGACACCGCCAGCAGCGTCTCGCTCCTCACGGGCGACGAGATCACGACCATGCTGCCCTCTTCGTTCGGTGATGCGCTGCGATTCGTACCGGGGGCGGTCGTCAATGTGAGCGGGCAGCGGGGCGGGTTGGGTTCGCTGTTCGTGCGCGGAGGCGACTCGCGCTACAACAAAGTCCTGATCGACGGTGTGCCCGTGAACGAACCGGGCGGCACGTTTGACTTCGGCACCGTCCCACTTGCCGAAGCCGATCGCCTGGAATTTCAGCGCGGGTCGCAGAGCACGCTCTATGGCTCCGACGCCATGACGAGCGTCCTGCAGGTGTTCACGCGTACCGGGACGACCGCAGTTCCCGAACTTCGCTTCGGCGCTGATGGCGGCAATTTCGGCACTGCGCATGGATTTGTGTCGCTGGCCGGCGCGCGCTCGCGTTTCGACTACAACGCCTTTGCCGATCAATTCGCTACGAACGGGCAAGGTCCGAACGCGGACTACTGGAACGCCCTGCAGGGCGGGAACGTCGGCGTGCAGATCAGCCCAACCGTACTATTTCGGGTGACGGCGCGGCATTCGAATCGACGAACCGGTGTTCAAGGAGAGTGGGACTTCAACGGGCAGCCGTTGCTGGGCCCCGATCTCGATCAGCGCGCGCGGTCCGACAATTTCCTGAGTAGCGCGCAGTTGCTGATTTCGGGTCCGTCGCGCTGGCAGCACCGGCTCACCGGATACGAGTACAACACACAGAGACTCAATGAGGACGACATCACCGATCCCGGCCGGGATTGCGACACGCGATTCACGGACTGCCCGTTCCTGAGTACGGCGCACATCAATCGAGCGGGATTCATGTATCAGGGCGACTACACACCGCGAAGCTGGGCTCAGACTACCGTCGGATACGAGTTCGAAGACGAGAATGGACGCTTCCTGTTCACCTCTCCGCCCGTGGTGGAGGGGTTGCGGATCAATCATGCCCTGTACGTGCAACAGCGGCTAGCATGGAAGCGGCTGTCGGCGATTGCCGGGGTGCGCTACGCGCACAATGAAACCTTTGGCGACAAAGCCGTTCCGCGTATCGCCCTGAGCCTGCTTGCGCTCAAGGGAGGCGACCTGTTTTCAGGAACGCGGTTACGTTTCTCTTATGCGACGGGCATCAAGGCCCCGCGGTTCGAGGAATCATTTGCCGGGCCACCCTTCAGCATTCCCAATCTCGACCTGAAGGCGGAAGAGAATCGCGCGTTCGAGGCGGGGCTTGAGCAGAGGCTTCTGGCCGGCCGGTTCTCTCTCGGGGCGATTTACTTTCACAATCTCTTCCGTGATCAGATCGACTACAAGTGCTGCGACGATCAGTTTCGCGGACAGTATGTGAACGTCAACAAATCCATGGCACACGGCGCCGAGCTGACGCTGACAACGCGGATCACTTCGCATCTCTCCATGGACAGCGGTTACACGTACACTTCAACGAAGATTCTCGAGGCACCGTTCTGTACTCCCGACAACTTCTGCGATCCGCTGCTGGCGAGAGGAGAACCACTGCTGCGGCGACCGCGGCATCTGGGAAGTGTGCTGGTCACGTACCTGGGCTCACGCTGGGGCGCAAACCTGGGCGGGAGCTTCGTCGGTCGGAGACCTGACTCCGATTTCTTCGGCTTCGGGATCACGCACGCCGCCGGATACGCCCGCGTCGATCTCGGCGGATGGTACGCCATCAACTCGCGCATCACGGCCTACGCGAATGTCGAGAACGCGCTCAACGATCATTACAACGAAGTCGTTGGGTATCCGGCTTTGTCGGCGAACTTCCGGGCGGGGGTGAGGTTCAGGATCGGCGGAGAGTGATGACTGAACCCTATCGCCGGCTGCCGGCGGTTTCTTTGGTTTCGACTTCGCGGCGAAGATCGTCGCCGGTAGCGGGAATGCGGGGCGGCGGCGCGCACTTTCCGCCCCCGTTATAACGATTGCGCACCGCCCAAAGCTTCTCCACTTCTTTTTCGCCCAAGGGCTGCTCGCGGCCCAACAGGTGAGCAACCAGAGCGATATGGGCGAAGTGCTCAACCGTCTCCATCTTCATGTAGGCATTTTCCAGCGTGGGACCATAAGTCACCACCCCGTGATTGGCCATGAGGAGGGCGTCGTGATCGGGAATGAGAGGCTTCAGTGCTTCGGCCAACTCCGGCGTGCCAGGAGTGCCATAGCGCGCCAGCGGAATCTCACCCAATCCAACCACTACTTCGCAGACCAGAGGACGGTTAAGGTCCATGCCGGAAGCAGCGAAGCCAGTCGCCGTCGGCGGATGAGCGTGAACAATCCCGCGCACATCGGGACGCATGCGGTAGATCAGTAGATGCATGCCGATCTCGCTGGAAACATTGCGCTTACCGGCGAGACGATTGCCGTCGTTGTCGACGATTACCATGTCGGAGGGCTTCATCCGGCCCTTGCTCATGTAGGTAGGAGTGACCAGCAGCCGGTTCTCGTCCAGGCGGACAGACAAATTCCCGTCCGTTGCGGCGACGAAGCCGTTGCCGTGCAGCAGGCGTCCAAATTCGACGATTGCAAGACGATGTTGTCGCTCGCTCGCCATTGCCTCCCCAAGCCCCGCCCCATGGTATCGCAGGTTCAGAAAACCTTACAACCAAATCCGGCGGCTAAATCGTTAATTTCCTCGCCTGCGCCGCATATTCGGTGCCCGCTATACCCAATCTGACCCCTCGCCAACCGTCCCCGGGACCGCCGAACCCTATAATCGCCCGGTGCTGGTTTCAGAATTTCACTATGATTTGCCACCGGAACGGATTGCCCAGGAACCCCTGGCGGATCGGGCGGGATCGCGCCTGCTGCATCTTGACCGCCACGCCGGCAGTTGGCGGGATTGTTTGTTCCGCGATCTCCCCGATTTGCTGAGGCCGGATGATCTGCTGGTCCTGAACAATACCCGGGTCTTTCCGGCCCGTTTATACGGCCGACGGAGTGGGCACCGTGCTCATCCTGTCAGCCCCCGCAATCCAGCGGCCAGGGAATTCCTCCACGGACGAGTCGAAGTGCTGCTCACGCGCCAGGTGTCGTCTGAGCCGAATGAGTGGGAATGCCTGGTTCGGCCGGGCCGGAAGATCGGGGTCGGGGAGAAGTTGCATTTTGGTGATCCGGCCGCGCTCAATGCGGAAGTCATTGCACGCGGCAACTTTGGCGAGCGTCGCATCCGGTTCGATCCGGTGCCCGATTTCTTTGCCAGCATGGATCGTGTCGGGCATGTGCCCCTGCCGCCTTACATCGACCGCGAAGACCGGGCCGAAGATCGCGATCGCTATCAGACGGTTTACGCCCGGTCGCGAGGATCCGTGGCCGCCCCGACCGCGGGCCTGCACTTCACGCAGGAAGTCCTGGAGCGCATTCGGGCGCGGGGCGTTGCCATCACGGAGGTCACTTTGCACGTCGGCCTGGGCACGTTTCAGCCGGTGCGGGTCGCGGGGGTCGAAGACCATAAGCTGCATCGCGAGTGGTACGAGATATCCTCTGAAGCCGCTGACAAGATCAACGCGGCAAAACAGGGCCGGCGGCGCGTGATCGCGGTCGGGACCACGACCGTCCGCACTCTGGAGTTTGCGGCGCTCAAAACAGGCGAAGATCGGGTTGCAGCCGGGAGCGGGGAGGCTGACCTCTTTATCTATCCGGGATTTCGTTTTCGCATCGTGGACGCTCTGCTGACCAACTTCCACCTTCCCCAATCCACGCTACTGATGCTGGTATGCGCGCTCGGCGGGAAGGATCTTGTCATGAAGGCGTACGGGCATTCCGTGAGTGCGGGCTATCGGTTCTATTCCTATGGAGATTGCATGTTGGTGGAATGATTCTCTTGCGCATACCGGGAACCAAGGCGCGCCTTTTTTGAGCATACAGTTGGCGGACAGGAGTGTCCGCCCCACGCTCTCCGCTATACTGATCGTTTTGATTCCTATGCCCGTTCCAATTGGTGAACTCGTGCGGCGTCTGCGGACATTCCCGGCCACGGCATTTGATACGACCGAGGAAATCCGCCAGTTCCTTGCTGATACGCCGGTCGAGGCCGACAGCCTGAGGCCCTATCTCACCTGGGACCGCCAGCACTACACGCGCAACCTGATCGACAAGACCGACTTGTACGAATTGATTGCGATCTGTTGGGAATCGGGACACGCGAGTTCCGTGCACAACCATCGCGATCAGAATTGCTGGATGGCAGCGCCGATCGGCAAACTGGTGGTCGAGAACTTTCGGGTCGTCTTTCAGGATGTCGAGGCTGGGAGTAGCCGCCTGGAAGCATCCAACTCTGTGGAATTGACGACGGAGCATCCATGTGCGGTTGATCCCCGGGAGCCAGTGCATCGGGTGGTGAATCCGCGGGAGGCCAATCAACGGGCCGTGTCCTTACACGTGTATTCGCGGCCCTTCGATACGTGCGTCGTCTACTCGCCACAACAGGGTACCTGCGGAGTGATCCGGCTTCACTACAATACGATGTTCGGAAAGGCAATCCCAGCGGTCAGTAGCCAGTTGCCAGTGGTTCAACGTCAGAACTGACAACCGGGCAACTGATTTCAAGGAGGAATCGTGAGGAGATGGTTCGGCGTCTTGGCGGTGATTACTGCGCTGTCGATGGTGTCGTGGGCGCAGCTCCCTGGGGAGAACGCCCAGCCCGCTCCCAAGTATTCTCGCGTCGAACTGTTTGGCGGCTACGTGTATGGGATGACGGACCTGTTCAACTCGGGACGCGTGTCCCGGCCTAACGGCTGGAACGCATCCTTGGGGCTCAATGCCGCCAGCCATCTCGGGTTTGTGTTTGAAGCGAACGGTCTCTACGGTACGTCCAAGATTCCGGTCGCGGTGCCCGCGCCGTTTCCTGAATGTCCGCCCTTCTGTCCCAATGGAATAAGCACGTTCAACGTTGACACCAAGAACTATAACTATCTCTTTGGTGTTCAGATTCCTTTTCGCCCGTCGCCGCGGTTCACGCTCTTTGGGGAGACGATGTTTGGCCACGCGGGGGTACGCGGCGAGGCGCGCTCCGGAGACGGAACGAAGTTCGCCGAAGTGAGCGGAGGGCTAGGACTGCTTGCGGGTGGAGGGGTCGATTACAACATCAATCCGCGCTTCGCACTGCGGTTCAAAGCCGACTACTTTCAGTCACGCCTCTTCTCGAAAAAGCAGGACAACGCCCAGTTCTCCGTGGGCCTGGTCATCCGCACGGTGAAGAAGAAGAAAAAGACCCTCGAAGATGTGGACCAGCCGCAGCCGTAGAATCGCTCACGGCTGACCGCCGACGCGGAAGCGGCCGCAGTTGTGGGCTGTCAGCGGTGGGCCGTGTGCAGCTCTCCTAGTCGCGCCGCAGCACCCGCGTCAGGGGCTCGGCTTTGGCGCGCAGTTCTTCGGTAAAGTCCGCCCCTTTCTCGACGGCTTCGTCAAACCGTTCTTTGGCTTCGTCACTCCATTCCGAGATCGTATCCAGAGCGTCTTCGTAGGAACGCCGCAGATCGCGCCGCATCTGTTTGCCCGACTTGGGCGCCAGCAATAGAGCCAGGGCCGCACCCACTCCCAAACCGATCAGCAGGAAGGAAACGGCAGTGCCAAGATTGCTCTCCGACGTCTCGTACTTTCCAATCCGCATGAGAACCTCCTGAAGTATCTATTCTAGACCCACTGGGGATTCTCGGACTTTAGGGTCACCCTGACGGTCACCGGTTACGGCTCCTCGCGCGCCAGGGCTGACTCTCGCAAAAAAAAATTTGTCACAGGCTTTAACCGCGCCATGGGAGCCTAATCTGGCGTATACTTCGCGGCGCGTTCATTTCGTCCAGGAGACCTCCCCCATGAACAAGCTCGTCGAAGTTGTGCTCACCGTATTGGCGTTGGCTGGGATGTATTGCGCGATGCCGAGGACCGCAGCACCTGGAGCCAATCTCACCGTTCGTGCCGGGCACGAAGTCCTGATCGCTGACGGCAGCGATCCGATGCCGCTGTGCCGTGGGCGGAAATGCGGAGCCAGGTGAGAGTTCTCTGAGTGACAAGTCAGCGTAAGTGAGGCCGGTAAAATTTCGGTTGCACGGCTGCTGAGGGAGAAGTATGCTTCGAAGCCTCAGGTCAACCGATGAACTGGCTTTCGAACCTCAGCTGGCTGGCGGGTCCGGCACTACAGATCACGCTTCTGGTCTTCATGGTAAAGCGTGGGTCGCATCGGGCCTTTCCACGGTTCTTTTCCTATATCGTGTTCCAGTTGGTCAAGACGGGTGTGCTCTTCGTCACCTACCGGTATTTCGCCGGATCATTGGCCGAAGGCTCAGAGAACTACTTCGACGTCTATTGGGCGGGGAATGCCATCAGCGTGCTCCTGGCTGTCGCCGTGATGGACGAGATCCTGCACAGTCTCTTCCACCAATACGGTGGGATTCAGACCCTGGCATCGACCATCTTCCGCTGGGCCTGCGGGTTGCTGCTGCTGGTATCGATCCTGGGAGCGGTCTCCGGCTATGAGGGAGGCGCCGACCGGGTTGTAAATGCCGTGCTGAGCTTCGAACGCAGCATCCGACTGATGCAGTGCGGACTATTCCTGCTCATCATGCTGCTCTGCCGCGTGCTGAAACATTGCTGGCGGCAGCCGGTTTTTGGGGTCGCCCTCGGATTCGGGATGTTCGCCAGCATTGAACTGATCCTCATTACCCTGTTCACAACCTTGGGCGACGGCCAGGCAGACCTGGTAAGCCTGGTGAAAAGTCTCGCCTACAATGGCGTGACTGCTCTCTGGATTGTTTACCTCAGCCAGCAGATCGAATCGGTGCCGGCTGTCGAAGAAGTTCCGCGCCTCCCCGTCTTGAACATGGCCCTGGCGACACCAGTTGCCCCGGCCAATGGAGACAGTTCTTTTCTGGCCATGGTGGAACAGGCGGTGGACCGGGTCTTGTCACGCCATTCCTGGCCAGCGCCACCAAACGGAACGGAAATCCGGGGCCGCATTCCTGGTCCAGAAGAGAGAAACTGAGTCGAGCTGTCCCGCCCGCGTACAAATGATGAAGCCCACGGTAGCGGAGTCGCACCCTGGAGCCCATTGGCCTCCAGAAGAGGGCGAAGTGGTGTCGTTCCAATCTTCCGAGGGATGGAAGACCGGCGTCCTGCGCGAAGTGCGGTGGGGATTGGTGTGGCGCGATTTCGTTCTCGATGACGGCCGCGTGATCGCAGAACACCGGGTTCAGGGTTGCCCCCAGCCCCCAGTCTGGCGTGACCCCGACGAGGTGACCCAGGCGGAGCGAGAATCCTGCGAGGAGCGCTTGGTTTTCATGTCCGAGTCCGGCTTGGACCCGCGCGATCGGGAGCAGTCCTTCTGGGCCGAACTCAACCAGTATCTGGCCTATACCTATCTCAGATATAAGCGCGCTGGAGTCGGCAAGGGCTAAGCGCAGGCAAGGCAGTGATGAGGGCTACCAACCGTGACCACACCGGACGATCAAAGCGGGAAACAGGCGCTATGGAAATCCCTGGCGGATGCCGGACTCGTTGAAATCGGACTCGACGAATTTCCCAAACGGATTCGAGACGTCAAGCAGACCGTCATGGTGCGTTTGAGCGAACTGTTGGAAGAAGAAACCGACTGGCGGGAACGCGAGTCGGCCGCCTATTCCCTGGGTACGCTGAAGAAGCTGGAATCGAAGCTGCAGGCAGACGAAGCAAAGCGCGACCATTGACCCTCGCCCTGATGCCGTTGCTACTCTCCCGCTAGAACCTGAAGGCGTTCCGGTTTGCTCGGAACGGAATCATCACCACCGCTTCCAGCGCAATGGGCTTGCCATCCTTCGTGGCTGGGTGGAACCTCCAACGGGCCAAGGCGCTCTTGGCGAAGGGCTCGAGGCGTTCGTCGGGACTGTTGAGAACGCGTATCTCTCCGACGGTTCCGTCCGAATGGATAACCGCGTAGAGTGTGACCGTGCCCTGGACGTTGGCCCGCATCAATTCGATGGGATAGCCGGGATCCGATTTCTGAAAAGCGTCCGGGGTGGTCAGAAGACCAGGTTGGCTGTCCTTCAGTTCAGCGTAGCGGATGACCCAGCTTCCAGTGGCTGAATTCAGATTCGGCATGTTGGCGATCATCGAGTAAAAGCGCCGGGAGCCGAACACTTGGCGGTCGACATCAGTGACTTTGTCGTCGGGAACTGCGGCAGCAGGTTTCGCGGTTCCTCCCATGCGCGGAGAGGTCGCGCTGGCAATTTCGCGAGCGCCGCTGTCCCCACTCTTCCCTGGTCCCATTCCGTTCGAAGATCCAATGGCGGCGGAATCTGCGGCAGCGACATGAAGTCCGCTGGGAAGCGAACTATCACCGCGGCCCCGATTGCCATTCGTGCCGTGACCTCCGCTCCCGCTCGTGCTGGATGCCGCTCCTGCGGCCCCTCCCGGCGTGCCAGAAGCGCCTGCCCTGCCTTGCGGGTTGGCCGCGAAGGTTCCCCGGCGATTGCCTTCGGGGGGAGACACCGGGCCCGTCGGGGCGACAGGATGAATCCCCAGAGCAAGTAGCCGCCCGGCGCCGCGGCCGCCACCCACTCCTCCCACGCTCGGTGGGGGCGCCACCGGCTCGACAGCGCCGGCGGGCAGCCCCCCGGCACCACGTCCGGAGACTGTATGCTGCTCCGCCACTGAAAGCTGCGGTGCGGGCGCGACGACCTGACTGGCACCGATGTTGATGGACCCGGCGCGCCCGACGGCCAGTCTCGGCACGTCTGGAGGCGGCTCGACGACGGAGGAGTCAGGACCGGCGAAGCCCCGCGTGCGCGTGATGGCGACATCTGGCGGTGGTGCAATCGGAGAAGTGAGAGCACTGCGAATCACGCGGTTCTGCGCTGTATCAAGATCGGGAACTGGGGCGACGACTTGGGTTTCCAAGCCGGCCATCGGCTTGAGGGGCGCGCGCGTTGCTTCCAGCGGAACTTGGGGAGTTGGAGTCGCGTTGGCGACAATGTTGGGCAAGGGCACGTCGTGAGCAAGCTTGATGTCGGGCGGCGTCACGATCGTCTGTGTGCGGTTGTCGGCCTCCCGCGGGACCGACAAGATGCTCTGCCGGGCGAGAACGGGATCACCCTTCGCCTGCGGAGCCGGGTCTGACGGACCCGTATCTAAGGGCGGCAGGTATTCTTGGGGGGAATAGGTGATCACCTCGGAACGGTCGAAGGCCGGCTTGACCTGAATGTTCTGCTGCCGAAGCCACGCGATGGAAACCAACCAGATCAAGGCAGCAGCGCCCACATGCAGCACAGCGGATTCCGTGAAGCGCTCCCAAGGCAGTCCGCGGTGAACAAAGACATCGCGCCACATGCCGAGTTCGTTCTCACGAGGCTTTTTTGCCGGGCGAAAAGCCGCGGCTACACTGCTCCAGAAAGCCCGGTGTCGAGGCTCTAACTGGACCAGCAATCGCAAGGAGTCTCTATCGGGGGACTGCATCCCTGGCTCGAAAATACGCACTCGGCGAACTCCTTCAGGTGGCAGCCCCTGGCGGCGGGATCCGAAGCGGCTTTTCGCTCCGAACGGCGATTCCGTACGATTATAGCCGACGTGCATCGAGGGGCGAACTGTAGTCTGCTCTTGTTGGCGGGAGCATAATGAAAGCGAGTCTCCGGAGACCCAGCTCCTGACATCTGAGGTGATGATGCCAAAGAACGTCTTGCAACTTGTGTGTTTTCTTACGATTACCGCGATTCTCTCACTGCCGCAAGAAACCAAACCTGCCGCGCCTGCGCAACCGGGCGTCGAGTATTCGGGGATGTACACATTCCTCCGCGACGGAGAATTCGTGCAGATTACGGTGGAAGACGCCGGCCACGTGACCGGATTTATTTCGCGGTACGGGGAGGAGGGAAGCGATCGCGGCGCCTTTCTCGATCACTTCTTCAAAGATGGCAAACTGGACGGCAACAAACTCGGCTTCACCACGCAGACGATCCATGGGGTGTGGTTCGAGTTTCACGGCACAGTTGATCGAGGGGAAGGCAAAAAGGCAGGCGATGAGGGATATTACATACTCAAGGGTACGCTGACCGAATCCGCGACTGATGAAAACAAGAAAACCACTACCCGATCGCGCGATGTCGCTCTCAAGAGTTTCCCGCACGAATTGCCGCCGGAGCCGGCCCGGAAAGACTGATCCGGTTTACGCACGCGCTCCGACTGTGCCGCATGCCGCTTCCATGGGCTCGCGTTGGATGGGTTCGGTTGTGACCGATCCGTTCTGCACTACGACTTTCAAAGTCCGGCTGCACGTTTCACAAAGCCAATAATGCTCGACGAGCCTCTCGGGTACGGGGCTGCCGGAGAGTAAGAGAGCGCGATCGACCTGGAAAATGCGGCCCTCGCTCAGGTAACGGAATGGGCTGCCGCACGCGGGGTTTAGACAACGCGAGATCATGCGAGTCTCCGCTGGATGATGAATGTGCGAGTCGCTCCCCCTGGACCGCGACGGAAATCTGCTCCCATCCCGGCTTGCCGAAGAACGAAATTAGTTTGTGGCGGAAAGTCCTATTTTCTCTTCCAGTCGTCGGATTTCCGCGATCAGCCACTTCCGAACCGCCTCTTCCACTTCTCCCGGAGTGTACTGTCGGCTCATCGTGTGCACCGACTCTCCCTCCGGATTCAGAGCGATGCGGTGGCAGGGAACCGGTTCCTCAAGAAACTGGTTGGGAACGAACGCATAGAGCCAACATTGCTGGCAGGGCGTGGCGCGATCCGCGTCCAGGCGATTGGGACAGGAGGGCGAATCAAGGAAGATCGAGACAGGCTTCCAGGGTACGTCTCCACCATAGCCACCGCGCTCCAGGAAGGCGAGCTCCTGCTTGAGGAGATTCAGCGTTTCACGGTTCGATTTGGACACAGGCACCTCCCCCGGCAACACGTCAGCCCGGGATCGCGTCCATGGTCATTCTGGGATGGTTCCCGCCCTTGCGCGGTGACCTCAAGTACGCGACATAGTGACCAAGCTCACAAGTGCCGGGTTCATGTCGTGACTACAGTTACTAAGGAATAGTGACTTGCCGTCAGCCGGCTGGGAGCTACCGTCGCTGATCACAGGTCCACCGTGCTGATACCATCGCCTGTCTTCGCGAGGTCTCCATGACACCAAAGCTGGTCCTTCTGGATTTACCCACGGTCGACAAAGTGTTGGCAGAGGCTTTCGAACTGATCCAGAACCCCGGTGTGAAAATTGCTCCGGTTGCTGGGGAATTGCTGGCCGCCGCCGGAGTTCACGTCGCGGATGGCGTCGCACGCATTCCTGAGTTTCTCGCGCGCCGCGCGCTGGAATCGGCGCCAAAAGAGTTTTCGCTCTTCACGCGCGACGGCACGCCCGCTGTGGACTATGGCGGCGACGACGTGCACTTCGACCCAGGCTCATCCTGTCTCAATATTCTGGATGCGGAAAGCGGCTTGCCTCGTCTGGCGCATGCAGACGATCTGGTGCAGTTGGTGAAGATCACGGAACTCCTGCCCGAATATGCCGCGCAATCGACGGCTGTGGTCTGCAGCGACGTTCCGCAAGAGATCGGGGACTTCTACCGCCTCTTTCTCGTGCTGTGGCATTCCAATAAGCCGGTCGTAACCGGGGCCTTCAGTGGTCCGACGCTCGAAGCCATGCTGGACCTGCTGGCGGCTGATGCCGGCGGGTACAAGGCTCGGCGGCAAAAGCCACGCGCAGTGTTTGATGTCTGTCCCTCGCCGCCGCTCAACTGGTCCGACTTTGCCTCGGAGAACATCGTGCAACTGGCACGGGCAGGTGTGCCTGCCGAGATCGTATCGATGCCATTGGCGGGCGCAACCGCTCCCGTGACGCTGATCGGATCGGTAGTCCAGCACGCGGCCGAATGCCTGAGTGGGCTGACTATTCATCAGCTCGCGCGGCCAGGGTCTCCGATTGTCTGGGGCGGAGCCCCGGCGATATTCGACATGTCGAGCGCCGGCACTCCCATGGGCGCGATCGAGACGGTGATGCTCAATCTGGCCTGCACCCAGGTCGGCAAGCATCTTGGTCTTCCCACACACGGCTACATGGTCACTACCGAATCGAAACTCGTGGACGCGCAGGCCGGCATGGAAAGTGCGACGTCGGCAGCGCTGGGCGCGCTGTCAGGAATCAACATGATCTCCGGCGCCGGCATGCTCGACTCACTCGCCTGCCATAGCCTGGAGAAACTCGTCATCGATGCGGAGGCAATTGCCTCCGCCCAGCGGCTGCGTCGTGGAGTCGAAGTCGGGTTTTCTTCATTCGCCACCCACATCTTTGCTCAGGTCGGTCTCCACGGGGACTTCCTGAAGCTGAAAGAAACGCGGACGCTGTTCCGAAGTGAACAGCATTTTCCATCGGGAGTGATCCATCGTGGCGAAATTCCGGAGGGTGTGGCGCCGGAAGATACGTTCGGCCGGGCCCGCACGCGAGTCCGGGAGTTACTCGATGCCTACACTGCACCGGCCATGTCCAGCGAGCGAGAGGCAGCCCTGTTGAGTGCGGCGACCCGCGTGGCGCAGACGGCAGGACTCACGGATCTGGTGGGAATCGAAAGATCCCGCGTCGCAAGCTAGCAGGCCTGGATGGGCGAAGCAGTTCTATAATTTCGCCCATGTCCAGCTCGCCCTCAGCTCCGGCAGCTAGTGTCGGTCTTTCCGCCGGCCCGGCGAGTCCCTATCTGCGTGTGCACGCCGTCAACGTCTACGTGCGCGATCAGGAACGTAGCCTGCGTTTTTATCTCGACCAGCTTGGATTCAGCCTGGCGTTTGATGCGGTCCTGCAAACCGGAGAACGCTGGGTGGGGGTGTCGCCTCCAGAAGGCACGGCCGTGCTGACTCTGATCGCGCCCGACCCGGAATCGGAAGAGTTCAAGCTGATCGGAAAACCGACCGACGTCGTGTTTGTCGCCGACGATGTCGTGGCTACCTACACCGAGTGGAGAAAACGTGGAGTCCGTTTTCGACACACTCCCCGGCTGAGACGCGTGAAATACCAGCAACGCGCAACGGAGGCGACCGGAAGCGCTGCATCCCTGCTGCTCGGCAAGCAGACGCCGATCTGGGGAGGGGTATTTACCCGCTTCGAAGATCCTGACCGCAACTCGTTCGCGCTGGTCAGCTTCGATGAGATGACGCAGGCGGTAGAGACGCAGCGCCGCACGGCCGCCGAAAAGCTGGAGTTGGAGCGGCGTGCCGCGCACGAGATGGAAATTGCCAAGCAGGTGCAGGCGCGGCTGTTTCCGCAGACGCTTCCCTCGCTCAGAACGCTCGACTATGCCGGCATCTGCATTCAGGCGCGGCAGGTGGGCGGAGACTATTACGACTTTCTGAATCTCGGGAAGGAGCGGCTCGGGCTGGTGCTCGGAGACATCTCCGGCAAGGGAATCGGGGGCGCGCTCCTGATGGCCAACCTGCAGGCGAATCTGCGAAGTCAGTGCGCCATCGCCTGGGGTCAGCCGCAGGAACTGCTGCGTTCGGTCAACGATCTGTTTTGTGACAACACGCCCGACAACGCCTATGCCACACTCTTCTTCGCCGAATATGATGACCAGCAGCGGCGCTTGCGCTACGCAAACTGCGGTCACCCTTCCGGACTCGTGTTGCGCAGCAATGGCGAACTGGCACGCCTCGACTCCACCTGCACCGTACTCGGTCTCTTCAAATGCTGGGAGTGTTCAGTCAAGGACTGCATTCTGGGGCAGGGAGATATTCTCGCGATCTACACCGACGGTGTCACCGAGTCGTTCAACGCCGCTGATGAAGAATTCGGAGAGGAGCGCCTGGCGGAGGCATTGCAGCGGAATCGAGACTTGCCCCCGAAAGAATTGATTGCGGCCCTGGTGCGACAAGTCCAGCAGTTCAGTTGCGGCGAGCAGCACGACGATATCACCCTGATTGTCGCCAGATGCCGAGACTGAAGCTTGCTGAGCGGTCACTCCCGCTGCGACTTCTGACTGATCACACCTGCTCCCGGGCTTCACCCAGCACGACGCTGACATCCATCTTCTTTTTGCCGCGATAGATGGTGACGTTCACGGTGTCTCCGGCGCGGTGGTTGTTCATGACCTGCGCCAGGTCCTGCTGATTCTCGATTCTGTCGCCATCCACCGCGACGATCAGGTCGCCGCCGAGCATGATCGGTATATTGCCCAGATAAGCTCGTTCGGTGCCGCCCCGCAATCCCGCGCGGTCGGCGGAGCCGCCGGGAACCGCCTGGACGATGAGCAGCCCGTAGTCCGCCGCCAAACCCATTTCATCTGCCAGTTCCGGACCAATGGGAATCGTTCGGATTCCCATGGCCGGCCGCCGCACTCGGCCCAGCGTGACCAGGTCGTTCAACACTGCCTTCGCAGTATTGATCGGAATCGCGAAGCCGATCCCGGCGCTCTGGCCAACACTGGAGGCGATCATAGTGTTGATCCCGATCACCTCGCCATGCCAGTTAAGCAGTGGCCCGCCCGAGTTGCCCGGGTTGATGGCCGCGTCGGTCTGGATGGCTTCGTCGATGCGGCGTCCGTCCGGTTCTTCCACCGAGCGGATCGAACTGACGATGCCGCGTGTCATCGTTCCCGAAAGGCCAAACGGATTGCCGATGGCATACACCTTCTGTCCCACGCGCAGGCCCTTGGAATCGCCAAGAACTGCCGGCGTTAGATTCGGCGCTTTGATCTGGATCACCGCCAGGTCGTGAGCTGGATCGGTCCCGACCACGGTTGCGCGATATGTCTTGCGATTGTGCAGCGTCGCGCTCACCTGACGCGCGTCGGCAATCACGTGATAGTTGGTAAGGATGTGCCCGTCCTTGTCGATGACGAAGCCCGAGCCCTGTCCTTCCTGCGGTACCAGCCCATAGAAGAAATCGAACGTCACCGCCTTCGACGTGATATTGACCACCGCCGGGATGTTCTTCTGATACACCGCCATGTTGTTCTGTTCTTCGGCGTCAAGGGACTCGCCGCTGGCAGCTTCGGTGATTTCCACTTTGGAATGGGTCCAGTTCGCGGAATGCAGGCGTCCACTGCGGTAGGTCGTGAAATAGAAGAACGCGGCTGCAAGAATGATCGCGAGGATCAGCGGACGCAAGATTTTCATTTTGGAGCTCCAACTGAATTTTATCGGATCAGAGATGAAAACTTCCTTTGCTGGAAATTCATACGTTGGCGGCCGTGTTTAGTTCCGCCATCTGATGCTTTGGGAGCAACGAATCACCCTTCACCTGTTCTGTCGCTCGTGCCCCAGCCTCCTCCTCCGGGAGACTCGATCCGGATTCTGTCGCCCGTCCGCAGGCGAACGCTGGTCTTTCCCGGCAATGCCTTGGCGGAACTCCCTTTGCGGATGACCAGCGTTTGGCCAGGCGCGCCATCAGAGCCGCCAGCCAAGCCGTAGGGTCCGCGCCTGCGGCGGTCGGCAAGCAGGGTGACCTGTGCGTCGGTCAGGACTTCAATCTCCCGCACGATCCCGTCGCCTCCGCGGTACCGCCCGGCCCCTCCACTCCCCGCGCGAAACGAGTACTGCCGCAAGCGCACCGGATAGGCATACTCCAGCGCCTCAGCGGGAGTATTCAGAGAATTCGTCATGTGCGTGTGAACTCCGGAAACGCCATCCTTTCCAGGACGCGCGCCCATGCCTCCGGCAATCGTTTCGTAGTAGGCGAAGGGCGCGCCGGTCCGGGGATCGATCCCGCCGACGGTCAAATTATTCATAGTGCCGGAAGCAGCCGCCGGAATCCGATCCGGAATCGCCTGGGCCAGCGCTCGGAGCAGCACGTCCACAATACGCTGCGACGTTTCGACGTTGCCACCGGCGACCGCTGCCGGCGGCCGCGCATTCACGACGGTCCCCCCCGGCGCGATCACCTCGATCGGGCGCATCAGTCCGGCAGTTGCCGGCACATCTTCGCGCAGCAGGCACCGGAAAACATAGAAGCACGCGGAGATCGTGATCGCATCCACGGCGTTAATCGGCCCCTGCACCTGCGGGTCTGAACCGGTGAAGTCCACAGTGATCGCGACCGGGGTCTTGCGGCCTGCGCGCACCCTTGTTGCGTTGGCTTTGTGCGCTCGCAAAGTCACCGCGATGCGAACCGGCCTGTCTTCGACGCCGTCATTGTCGAGGACGTCCTCGGCCCGATACGCGCCCGGAGGAACACTGGCAAGGAAGCTCCGCATCATTTCTTCGGAATAGTTGAGCAGATCGGCGGCGGCACGTTTTGCGCGCGCGATTCCGTACCGCGCACAGAGCTCCGTTAACCGCTGCCCGCCCGTCTGGCAGGCCGCAATCTGCGCGCCCAGGTCGCCTTCGCGTTCCTCAGGTGTGCGCACATTATTCAGGAGAAGTGCGAGCACGTCCTCGACGAGCTTCCCGCCACGCACGATCTTGATCGGCGGGATGCGCAGACCTTCTTGGTAGATCTCGCGGCACGGTCCCATCGATCCGGGATAGGTCCCGCCAACGTCGGCATGATGGGCGCGAGAAGCGACGTAGAAGTCCGGCAGGGCTTTCTGTTTCCCCTGCTCGGTCGCCAAATACACTGGCATCACCAGCGTGATGTCCGGCAGGTGCGTTCCACCCCGAAACGGATCGTTCAACATGACAACATCGCCGCGTTCAAGGGTGCAATGGTGGACGGCCGCAGCCACCGACATGGGCATCGACCCCAGATGCACCGGCATATGGTCGCCCATGGCAATGACCTCTCTCCGCGAATCAAAAACGGCGCAAGAGTAGTCGCGTCGTTCTTTGATATTCGGCGAAAACGAAGTGCGCCGGAGCGCCGCTCCCATCTCTTCAGCAATGGAGTGAAAGAGACTCTTAAAAACCTCGAGTTCGATGGGATCGCGCATGAATGTTGAGTTTACGCCTCGCCTTGAAAACGTGACGGCGACCAACCCGCTGATCGTTGAACCGCGACAATCTGACCTCTTACTTCTGAACTCGTGATCTGACCTGTCGCCCAGTGCTACACTTCTGAGATTATGGCGGAACGTCGTTCCCGTGTCTGGCTGTGGTTGCTGCTTGGCGGCGGAGCATTTGTTCTTTTTGTGATTGCCGTCTTCGCGCTCGTCTACCTCAGTTTTGGCGGCAATGATGAAGAATCCTTCGGGGGCTTCGGCGACAAGATCGCCGTCGTCGATCTCGACGGCGTCATTCTCTCCCCCAAGCAGATCGTCCCTCAGCTGAAGAAGTTCGCTGACGACGACTCTGTGAAGGCCATCATCATCCACGTAAATTCTCCCGGCGGGGGTGTGGCGGCTTCGGAAGAGATCTATCGCGAAGTAAAGCGCATCCGCGACGAAAAGAAGAAGCGCGTTGTTGCTTCCATCGAAACCGTCGGGGCCAGCGGCGCCTATTATGTCGCTTCCGCAACCGACAAGATCTACGCCGACAAGGGAAGCATCGTTGGTTCCATCGGCGTGATTGCGCAATGGGTCAATTACGGTGAGCTTCTGAAGTGGGCCAAGCTCAAAGACATCACCATGAAAGCCGGAGAATTTAAGGACACTGGCAATCCCGCCCGCGAAATGACGCCTGCCGAGCAGGCTTACTTTCAGAGCCTGATCGATCAGATGCACACGCAATTCATCCAGGCCGTAGCCGAGGGCCGCAAGGCAAAAGAGGCTGACATTCGCTCCATTGCCAACGGGAAGGTCTGGACCGGCGAGCAGGCCTACTCGATGAAACTCGTCGACCAGATCGCCGATTTCGAGGACGCAGTGAAAGACACGGCCAAGTCCGTCGGCATTTCCGGTGAGCCCACGCTGGTGCGCCCGCCGAAACAGAAACGTACCGGTCTCGACCTGATTTTTGGGGACGTTTCCGACTACCTGCCTACCCGCGAGAAACTCCTCGAGCAGCAGGTTGGCTTCTACTATTTGTGGAAATAAGGGTATTTTGCTTCCCACTTGCGCAGAACCCCTGAAATTTGAGAAGGTTATAGGCAATTGCAGGCATAAGCTCGGGGCCGGGCCCTGGGCCAACAATCCCGACCCCCAAGGGAGTGAAGAGGCGTATGACAAAAGCGGACCTGATCGAGGAAGTGTCCCGTCTGGCGGAACTCACGCGCAAAGACAGCGAAGTGATTGTAGAGACAATCTTTGACAGCATCGTGCGGTCCCTGCGCGTTGGCGATAAGATCGAGATTCGCGGCTTCGGCAGTTTCCGGACCCGACAGCGCAAGCCGCGCGTGGGACGGAACCCGAAAACCGGCGATCGCGTGGAAGTCCCGGCGAAAAAAATCCCGTTCTTCAAGCCCAGCAAGGAGTTGAAGGATCTGGTTAACACCAGCTCGGCGGGCACGGGCGCCCCGGCGGCGGCACCTGCACCTGCCCCAACGCAATAAATGAGCTCGGCGTACTTCAGTCCCCGGCTCTTTCTGTTCCTGGCACAACTGCGCCGCAACAATCGGCGTCCCTGGTTCCTTAAGCATAAGGACGAGTTTGAAGAGCTCGCCCGTCAGCCCAGCTTGCGCTTCATCACCGATTTGCGGCTGCGCCTGCGGGACATCAGTCCCTGGCTGGTGGCCGATCCCAAGCCCAACGGCGGATCCCTGTTCCGCATTTATCGCGACGTCCGTTTCTCCAAAGACAAGAGCCCATACAAGACCCACATCGGCATGAATTTCTGGCATGCCTCGGCCACCGAGACCGTCCATGCTCCAGGCCTTTACTTGCACCTCGAACCCAAGCAATGTTTTCTCGCCGGAGGCGTCTGGCAACCCGACCCGCGAGCGCTCGCGCGAATTCGCGACGCGATCGCGTGGAAAGCGGAGGAATGGCGCAAGGCGAAACGCGGACTGCAACTCGGCGGCGATACCCTGACGCGTCCGCCGCGTGGTTACGCAGCCGACCATTCGCTCATCGACGACTTGAAGCGGAAAGACTTCGTCGCCAGCATCGACCTGTCGCAGGCGCAAGCCTGCGGTCCAAGATTCCTGCAGGATTTTCTGGGATCGGCACGCAAGATGGTGCCGCTGCTGCGCTTTCTCTCCGACGCGGTCAAACTCCGATTTTAGCTACCGAGCTGCTCCGCGGGCGCGGATGGCTCGATCCGCAAGTGCCTCGATGGGGGGAATCGATTTCGCGACGGTGAACGTGCGTTCCGGCGGCAGCATCCCCGTCTCCATCGACTTCATCATCATTTCGATGGCCTGACCCGCATTGGGCGGAATAAAGACGGTAGCCGTCAGGAGATTGCTCCGAACCCACTCCTGGCCGGTTTTCGGAAGGCCATCGCATCCCAGAAAGGGAATGCGTTCCCATTGCTCACGCTGCGCCCCCAGGCACTCCTCGAACGCCTTGCGCGCTCCGATCGCCATCGAGTCGTCTTGCGCACAAACCGCTGCAATCTGGGTGTCGCGTGAGGTGGACAGTCGCAGCCACGATGCGACGGTCTTATGGGCGCTGGCCTCGGTCCATTGGGCTTTGAGCACGCGCAGCTGTGCCGTTTCCGGTTTCGTCTCCAGCGTGCCGATGTGCCGCTGCTTGGCCGCAGAACTTTCGCTCGGGCCCTGAATGTAGAGAACGGTACCGCCCCCCGGCAGCAATGCCATCAGCTGCCGGCCCTGAATGCGTCCGACTTCTTCATGGTTCGAAGTGATGGCGAATACCGGCACGTGGTGGGTGCGGCGCAACTCTGGAACGTAGTCGGCGTCGCGGTTGAGAACGACCCACCCGATCCCCGCCGAGGCCGCTGCCCGCGCCACTTGCGGCAGCGCGGTCGAACCGGCTGGCTCCAGCAGGATCGCGTCAGGCCGCGCCACGGTAGAAGACTGAATCCGGTCCAGCAACTGCTGGCTTTGCAGGATGCCGTCGTTCTTGGCGTGCATGATTTCCAGCTCTACGCCGAGCCTTCCGGCTGCTGAGCGGGCGCCCGACGCCTGCTCAATCTGATAGTCGTTATCGTCGTTGGTCAGCGAGAGCAGGACACGCAGCTTCTTCATAACCGAGACCTTCGATTCATAATAGGACTTAAGTGCGGATTGCGCGCATGACGCAAGTAACCCCGGCAACCGTCGACGGCCGCGCCGCCTTCCCCCAACTCGGCTCGCAGCGTGCCGACAACACGGATGATGTAAGATTTCTTCAGCCACGGGCCCGTAGCTCAACGGTTAGAGCAGCAGACTCATAATCTGTTGGTTCCTGGTTCAAATCCAGGCGGGCCCACCAAGACTACACAGTTTGGCACTTCTACGCGGCGGAAACCGATTTCATCGCGAGATGGCGCAACCGCTCGATCAATTGTTAGGAAATGTGGGTAGAATTCCCTGACCCGAGGTCAATGAATCTAATGGCGATGTTACGCCAATTGACCCCAAGAACCCGGCACTATACAAAATGGTGGATGCGGGTTCTCGACTTGATGGCCAAGGCAACCGATGACATACCCCGATGATGCAAATGGCGATGCACTTCGACGCATGGAAGCGCAGGGAGACGATCTAACCGTTCCACGCAATCTCGAATTTACCTCAGTATTTCCGAATGAGAACGCAGCCAGGAAGTTTGCAGAATACTTTTCGACCCGTGGCTATGCTGCCTCGGCCGAGTTCACTGGGACCGTCGAGGATTCTCCATGGGACGTTGTGGTTGTGAAGCACATGGTTCCGTCACATGAGGAGATTGGAGCGTTCGAGGACTCACTAGAGGCTGTGGCGGTCAACTTTGGGGGACGCAATGACGGTTGGGGTTGTCTGTCCTCCTCACGCGACCTCAAGCCCCTTTCGACGGATGATGAGTGAAATTGGATTTAACAACAACTATTGGATTTTTAGCTGCTGCTGAACTTCTTCGGGCAAGTCCCAACCAGAATAAAGCAAAACCATTTTCGGCTCGCCACCAATCACCGGGTGCCGAGGACCCTTGCCCGATGGTAAGTCGAACGTGTACGGGATTTCCATGTGCCATGACTTGCTCAGATGCGTCACGGGAACGCTGAACAGTAGCGACTTCCCCGATGGTATGGTTTCCGCCAAGGACAGATCGAAGTAGTAGCCAAGCGGCATTCTTACCGCTTGATTAGGCTCAGGGTCTCTGGCATTAAGCTCAGGAGGTTCTGGTTCAACGTCGCGAATCCGAAACTGTGCGTCCTTTACGACGAAGTGCATAACGCCGACTTCGCCCGACGGACTTCCCTCAGGTGCACCGAAGGTTTGGAGGACCACACCGACTCGGCAATTGTTGACAAAGCGCAGCCACACTCTCTGGCTTGGCTCGTCGTCCGAGAACTTGACGCCTTTGCCAACGTGATCGAAGAGCAAGTAGACGTAGGCGCGATTTTCGTCAATAACGAAGCCGCGCAGTGGCTGGGATTGGTTGTTTGATTGGCTCGAAGTCAAAAGAGGGAACAAAAGAACCATCGTGAGAATCACGCCGATTCGTCCCATAGTGATTTAGACTCCGAACGCTCCGATTTCGTTCCGGGAAGCAGCCTCGAACTCGGTACGGTTGTCGAAATCAGGCACGATTACACTCACGCCTCGGGCGTCGGGTGCACTCTATAAAATGAACGAACTATACCGCGTACGAGCCGGAACGTTAGAAACATGCCGGTGCAGCCGACCAAGAAAGCGAGCACTGACAACCCGAGTCCGAAAATGTACCCCAGAACACCACCCACCATGTGCGATGTTTTAGCCGTCAGTAGCAGGCTGGCAACGAAAAGGGCGATAGACCCACAGAAGAAACCAGCAGCGAGGATACTCGCCCCAACTCTCTGGGTGGTTCCTCTCGCGATCCACTCTTCCGACGCAAAGAGGTTCTTTCGTCCAGTGCCGGAAAGAATCGGGACATAATGGCCTCTGAACCAGACCGTTCTTTTCTCCGCCGAGAACTGGTTGCGGTGTTTCATTTCGCTCATTCGCCCAGATTTTAGCTGCTTTCGAGGATAGCTGTCGGCGTGTGCAGTTAGAACTCCATTCCCGAAATGGGCAGGACGGCCTCGGAAGGCGTTGTGAGTGTAATGGATCTGTTGGTTCTTGTTTCAACTCCAGGCGGGCCCACCAAGAACCGCCGACGATCACGTCTCTGCGCCATTCCCGCGGCCCAAGATCAAGATATTGCTGTACCCTCCACCGCTTATGCAGAATCAAAGGGAAGAGCTTACTTGCCGCGGCTCTTCGCTCGGACAAAATCAGGAGTTAGAAGCATGGCAAATCAGAAACTCTGCCCAAACTGCTCTGGTCCACTGCAACCCGGTTTCGAAGCTGACATGCCCATTGCAGCGGGCTTCCGGGAAATGAAGTTCCCTGTACTCATCTACGAGTGTCCGCAATGTCATTTGTTGCAGATGTACGCGGAAACTCGCAGCCTGTAACGGCCTGACGCCGGAGTTCATTGCCGGAAGCCATGCCGCGTAACGGATCCGCCGTCATGCCCTCGGCCTAGTGTGGAGTCAACGACTGAGCGAGGCTGGTCAGATTCTGCGGCTGCACGCGAATCAGGCCCCGGCGTGGGCTATCAATGTCCGCGATGAGAAAGAACGAGATCGAGACCGCCAGCGGCAAGATCAGCGACAAGATCTTGCCCATCCGGCGCGCGCCATAGCCGATCAACAGGTTGCTGCAGATGGCAATCGCTGCCAGCAGGGCCCATGCGGCGACGGGGATGCGGTTCCACCACGCTGCCTGCGTGTACCCCTGCGAGTTCAGCACATCGTTCATGCCGGAAACGGCGAGGGCAACCGTCGGAGTCGGCGAAGCGGCCGCTCGAGCCTGGACGACGGACCACAGTTGGTCCTGCAGGTGCGCTGTAGCCGAATCGATTTGCTCCAACTGGCGATCATCACGAGTCTCATAGAACAATATCCGCTGCTCGAGATACTTCTTCAATAGATCGCGCACTCGTGCCGCATCGTCGGTGGCGAGCAGGCCGGCCCGGACGTACTCTGTCCCGATTGCGTTCGCCTCCGCTTCTTCGTAACTCTCCCGCTGATCGTACCGGCTGATGGCCATCGAAAACGTAAAGCCGATCAGCAGCCCCAGCAAGGTGAGGACGGCAGCTTGCACGACACCGAAGTCGTCCCGTTCCTCGTCCTTCAGTGGTCGCCGATGGCCGACAAAAGACCCGAGGTTCGCCATCAACCAGAGCACAACGAGAGAAAGAACAAACAGCACGCGAGGAAAGTTCATGACATTACTCATAGTTCCACCGACAGAAACGGTCACGCCGGCAGCGTAAAGTAGAACACCGATCCATGCCCCAACTGGCTGGTCACCCCGATTTTACCGCCGTGGGCTTCGACGATCGCTTTGCAGATGGCCAATCCCATGCCGGTTCCGTGCACCTGCACGCGCTGGTTGCGTCCGCGATAGAACTTCTCGAACACCAGTCCCTGCTCGAAGTCGTCGATCCCGGGCCCGCGATCGGCGATGCTGGTGGTCAGCGTTCCGCCTTTCACTTCGGCGGTGATGCGGATCGGAGTTCCCGCGGGCGAATACTTGGCGGCATTCTCCAGCAGGTGCACCAGCACCTCCTTGATGCGCGCCGCGTCCATGCGCGCCGCCGGCAAATCGGCCGGTATTCTCACGTCGACCGGATGCGATGCGAGGGCCTGTTTGAGTGATTCCACCACTTCGTTGACCAGTTCGCCCATGCGCGCCGGTTCCCGCTGCAACTCGACCTTGCCGGCATCGAGTTGAGCCACCTCGGCCGCTTCCCCCACGAGCCGGTTCAACCGGTCGCTCTCTTCGTTGATGATGGTCAGCAGTTCCTCTTTCTCCGGCGGAGACAGACTCTTGCTTCCTAACAGTGACGTGACCGACGCCTTGATGGCGGTCAGCGGAGTGCGAAACTCGTGCGTGACCGAATCCAGCAGCAGCGAGCGCAACTGCTCGTTCTCGCGTGCGGCCTCGGCGCGGCTCAGTTTTTCGACTGCCCCCGCACGCTCGATCGAGATCGCGATGAGCCCGCTGATCGCTTCCAGCGTCTGCCGCGAAAGGGACGACCCCGAAACCCCCAGGCTCCCCACCGCTCGCATGCCGATCGTGAGCGGCAGGAATGCCAGATGGTGGGTCTTGTCGATCCGTGGCTCGCCGCGCAGGCAGCACAACTGCAGATCGTGCGCCTCCAGTCCGTCGATCGCGGGACCGGAACGGTAAATGTCAGGTCGGTTCGGCAACGAGATCGCCGCCGAGCGCACGCTGAATGACTCCACGACGTAGCGCGGGATCGCGTTCAACAACTCAGCCGGATTGTCGCTCGACAGCAGCAGCTGGCTGAACGCATAGAGCCGCTCCAGCTCGTGACGCCGCTCATTTGCGTTCAGGGCTTCGCGCCGCGCGCGCTCCGACAGTTCGCTCGCGGTCACTGCCGTGATCAGAAACGCGAAAAGTGCGATCCAGTTCTGCGGGTCGGCGATGGTGAACGTGCCCACCGGCGGCAGGAAAAAGAAATTGAACGCCAGGGTGGCAATGACGGCCATGACCACCGCATGTCGCAATCCCCACACCGTGGAGATTCCAAGCACCGCCAGGAGGAAAGCCAGCGCGATGGTAGTGGGATTGACATGCACCAGCGCGCGGCCGAACAGCGTAATTCCGGCGGCAATCAACACCACGACCAGATAGCCGAGCGCCGATCTGACCAGCGATTTCACGTGCCGATTGTATCCGACATCGACAAACCTGGGAGTCTCAACGAAAATAGGCGCGATGCCCAAGACCCCCGAACAGTGGCTGGAAGAAACCGCACCGGCGAAGAAAAACGGCGTGTTCAAGCTCTTCCTCGGTTACGCGCCGGGCGTGGGCAAAACCTACAACATGCTCAGCGAAGCCATTCGCCGCCACAGCCGCGGCGAAGACGTCGTGGTGGGCGTCGTCGAAACGCATGGCCGCAAAGCCGTGGGAGAACTGGTTGGACAACTGGAGATCGTTCCGCGGCGGCAGATCGAATACAAGGGCGCGGTGTTCGAAGAAATGGATGTTGACGCCATTCTCGCCCGAAAACCCGCCGTCGTACTGATCGATGAACTGGCTCACACCAACATCGAGGGCAGCAAGCATCGCAAGCGCTATGAAGACGTGCTCGAGCTGCTCGACGCCGGCATCGACATCATCTCCACCATGAACATCCAGCACCTGGAGAGCGTGACGCCGACGGTTCAGGGCGTGACCGGAATTCAGGTGCGCGAGACGGTACCGGATTGGGTGCTCCAGCGCGTCAACGAAGTGGTGATGATCGACCTCACGCCCGAAGCCCTGCAGAACCGCATGCGGCGCGGCGATGTCTATCCGCAGGAGCGGGTCGGGCGCGCCCTGCAGAATTTCTTCCGCGAAACGAATCTCATTGCACTGCGGGAACTGGCGCTGCGCCAAGTGGCGCATGCTGTCGATCGCAGCCTGGAAGAACGGCGCGAGAAACTGGAAACCGAGCAGGCAGTGGCCATCCGCGAACGCATCGCGGTGTGCATCAGTTCGAATCCCGCGGCGCAATATCTGATCGCCCGGGGCGCCCGCATGGCGCAGGCCATCGACGCCGAGCTGTTCGTGGTTTACATCGACATGGGACAGGACACGAGTGAGGCGAATCAGAAAACCCTGAACGCCAATATCCGTTTCGCTGAAAACGTAGGCGCAGTGGTCGTTCGCCTCGAGGGCAAGACCGTCGCGCGCGCGGTCGCACAATTCGTCCATGAACGGCACATCACCCAGGTCGTGTTTGGCAGGTCCGCAACGCGCGGCTGGAAACGCTATTTCTACCTCTCGGCCATTCACCAATTCCTGCGCGATGCGCCTTCCGTCGACGTTCACATTGTTACGCAGGAGCCCAACTGAGATCCACATGACGGAACCGAAACGCATCCTCGTGGTCGACGACGAGCCGCAGATAACCCGGGTTCTGCGCACCTCGCTTTCCAGCCACGGCTACGACATCCGCGTCGCCAACGATGGCGAAACTGCGCTTGAAATCATGAAGGACTGGTCTCCGGACATGGTCATCACCGATCTCGCCATGCCCAACATGGACGGACTGGAGCTCTGCCGTCGTATTCGCGCCAAGCGCGAGATCCCCATCCTGATCCTTTCCGTGCGCGGCGAAGAACGCACCAAGGTCAAGGCACTCGACGCCGGCGCCGACGATTACGTCACCAAGCCCTTTGGCATCGAGGAATTGCTCGCTCGAGTTCGCGCCAACCTCCGCCGCGTGCGCAAGGACGAGTCGGAACCGCCCCAGATCGAACTCGGAGATTTCCGCATTGACCTTGATGCCCGCACCGTCGAAGTCAAGAAACGGCTGGTACATTTGACGCCGAAAGAGTTTGACCTGCTCGTCTACATGGCCCGCCACCCCGGCAAAGTCGTGACCCACCGCACCCTGCTCGGCGCGGTCTGGGGCGGAGAAAGCACAGAACAGGTCGAATATCTCCGCGTCTTCGTGGGACAGTTGCGCAAGAAACTCGAACCTACGGCATCGTCGCCGCGCTACATCGTGACCGAGCCCTGGGTGGGCTATCGTTTCCAGCCGGGGAATTGAGCGAAAGCAATCGCGCCGCGCTTGGGTAGTTTTGGATGGTTAGAACTGGCGGAAGAGCAAGAGTCAAAATCTGGGGGTCGTCACTGCAGAACGCAAAGTGGTGCCGCTTGGTTCGGCTTGGCGGTTTCCGTTACGGACGCCGCTGACAGCCTACGGTCGCTGTTCCCTTAGAATCCGCTCCAGCAGCGATCCGATTAACGCGAAGAATGCCACAACAGCGACGATTCCACTCATAACCCTCCGGTGGGACACTGTACATCCCGCGCACTATTGTTATTGGACGATGACGGCGATAAAGCTCGCATAATGACTGTATAAGGAATCTGTAAGCCGGCCGCAGCCCTCCTTTATGAATACCTTAGCCGGTTCTTATCCCCGGCTTATGGAGTAATAGATCTAATCGTGTTGAATGTTGGTGGCGCCGGGCTGGTTCGACGGTTCAGCCTCGGGCGGCCCCAGACAACATGCAACTGATTCAGAAAGGGCGAGGTCTTATGTCGATTGAGGAAGTATCTGCAGAACAGTTTGCCCAGCTTTTCCACCACTATCATCAGGCCCTGGCGAACGACTCCGGCGGCACCAATGACGGCTGGGCCGATCTGGAGCCGGCAGAAAGAGCCAGGATGGTCGCGGCTGCGCGTCTGGCCTTGCTGGAGACCGAACAAACGGCTACCCCCCGACCGGCAAGGAACTATTTCGCGAAACCTGGCGAAGCGGAGTGGGGCTGCTAGGCCCGCACTCAAGGCCACAGGGTTTCTTTATAACTCCTTTACAAACCGTTTAGCGCCCCTTTACGTGCGGTCCAGTCTAATCGGTACTCGAACCAACAGGCGGGGGTCATGAATTCGCTGCTAGCGATGTTGTGTGCATTTTCGGAGGTATTCCTGCTCTGGTTTCTGGTTGCACTGGTCCGGGAATACAGGAAGGCAGCAGGTCGCAGGTGGTCAAACACAACAACAAGGACCAGCCGGCGGCGATCCATGTGGGTAGAATCTATGGATGGAGATGCAAACGTGGCGGCTAAGAAGCCGCCACAAACAGCGGCCCTCGTCCTGATCTGCGCGTTGCTGGCGTTGTCTGGCGCGATTCTGGTCAAGTTCTGAAAAGGAGACACCCGTGCAGGATCTGATTTTCGTTGCCATTTCGATCGCATTTTTCGCGTTGTCTATTGGGTATGTCACGTTCTGCGATCGTGTGAAGTAAGGGAGACGCCATGAACCTCGAATCGGTCATCATGCTTGTCGTAAGCGTTCTTACCACGGTGTACTTGTTCTACGCCTTGCTGCGTCCGGAGAAATTCTGAATGACGGTCAACGGGTGGTTGCAGATTTTCGTTTTCCTTGCCCTCGTCTTCCTGGTCACCAAACCCATGGGAGTCTTCATGACGCGTGTGTTCAACCGCGAGAAGACGTTCCTGGATCCGGTCTTGCGCCCGGTCGAGCGCGTGCTCTATCGCGTGACCGGCGTGGATGAGAACCACGAAATGCGTTGGACCGAATATGCCGTGTCGATGCTTCTGTTCAGCGTGGTCTCGATGTTGGTGCTGTTTCTGATGGAGCGCGTACAGGGGTTCCTGCCCTTTAACCCACAGAAGTTCGGGGCTGTGAACCCTGCCCACCTGGCATTCAATACTGCGGCATCGTTCACCACGAACACGAACTGGCAGGCCTACAGCGGCGAGTCCACGATGAGTTACTTCACGCAGATGGCTGGCCTCGCCTATCACAACTTCGTCTCCGCGGCGGTGGGCATCGCGTTGGCGATTGCGTTCATCCGCGGTATCGCGCGCCGCCAGATGCAGACCATCGGCAATTTCTGGGTCGACATGGTTCGCTCCTGCCTCTGGGTTCTGCTGCCCTTCTGCATGGTTGGAGCGTTGGTGCTGGTGTCGCAGGGGGTAGTCCAGAACTTGCGCCCGTACGATCACGCCACACTAGTGGAGCCGCAACAGGTTCAAACCACCGGCGCTGACGGCAAAACAGTATCGGCCACGGTCACAGAGCAGGTCATCGCTCAGGGCCCGGTTGCTTCGCAAGAATTCATCAAGGAATTTGGCACCAACGGCGGCGGCTTCTTCAACGCCAACAGCGCGCATCCATTCGAGAATCCCACGCCGATTTCCAACCTCCTGGAACTGGTTTCGATTTTTGCCATCGGCGCTGGACTCACCTACACCCTGGGACGAATGACGGGTTCGCAACGTCATGGCTGGGCCGTGTGGGCTGCGATGGCGATCCTGTTCCTGGCCGGTGTCACGGTCGCCTATTGGGCCGAGGCCAGCGGCAACCCGCTCCTGCACGGTGTGGATCAGCAAACCTCAGCCAAGCAGGCGGGCGGGAACATGGAAGGCAAAGAAGTCCGATTCGGTATTGCCAACACCGCCCTTTGGGCGACCGTTACCACCGACGCCAGCTGTGGCGCCATCAACGGCTGGCACGATTCGTTCACCCCGCTCGGCGGCATGGTACCGCTGGTCAACATCATGCTCAGCGAAGTGATCTTCGGCGGTGTGGGTGCCGGCATGTACGGCATGCTGATCTACATCGTGCTGGCAGTTTTCATCGCCGGACTGATGGTCGGCCGCACGCCTGAGTATCTCGGCAAGAAAATCGAAGCCTACGATGTCAAGATGGCGATGCTCGTCGTGCTCGTCTTTCCGCTGGTCATTCTCGGGTTTGCAGCCGTATCGAGCGTGGCGAATTTCGGGACTTCCAGCATCGCCAATCCCGGACCGCACGGCCTGAGCGAAATGCTCTACGCCTTTACCTCCGGCGCCGGCAACAACGGGTCGGCGTTTGGAGGACTAGCGGCCGGCACGCCCTGGTACGACACCACGCTCGGCCTCACCATGCTCGCAGGACGGTTCCTGATGATCATCCCCATGCTGGCCATTGCCGGCAACCTGGCGCAGAAGAAATACGTTCCGCCTTCGCTCGGCACTTTCCCGGTCACCACGCCGCTGTTCACCGTGCTTCTGATCGGCGTGATCCTGATTGTAGGCGCCCTGACATTTTTCCCGGCACTGAGTTTAGGCCCCATCCTCGAGCACCTGTTGATGGCCGCCGGCAAGACTTTTTAAAAGGACACTTATGGCAACCATGACGCCAACACCAGCAGTTTCCAACGTGCCGTCGATTCGCCTTGGACAATCTCCCCGGAAGCAGCGGCAGAAAGCGATTTGGGAATGGAAGATCGTCCGCCGCGCGCTGTGGGACGCGATTCTCAAGTTGAATCCACGAAAGATGATGGGCAATCCTGTCATGTTCGTGGTCGAGATCGGCAGCGTGATCACCACCGCTCTGCTCTTCAAGGGTGGTGCTGCGTTGAAGTTCAACCTGCAGATCACTCTCTGGCTGTGGTTCACCGTGTTGTTCGCCAATTTTGCCGAAGCCATGGCGGAAGGGCGCGGCAAGGCGCAGGCCGACACGCTGCGCAAAGCCCGCTCCGAGACGATGGCCAATCGCCTCATTGAAGGCGGCGCTCGCGTCGAAAAAGTACCCAGTTCCAAGCTGCGCACCGGAGACCTGGTGGCCGTGTCGGCCGGGGAAATGATCCCCTCCGATGGAGAAATCATCGAGGGAGTCGCTTCCGTTGATGAATCGGCGATTACCGGCGAATCCGCGCCCGTGATCCGGGAAGCAGGCGGCGACCGCTCAGCCGTAACCGGTGGCACCCGTGTCCTCTCCGATCACATCAAGGTC
>Ga0335085_10000656_pt1 | contig 91377 bp, 74 predicted proteins | sample Lox_Sample_45_FD_206712 | JGI IMG/M metagenome (GOLD analysis project Ga0335085, IMG submission 206712) | Soil microbial communities from Loxahatchee National Wildlife Refuge, Florida, United States - Lox_Sample_4.5 | ecosystem: Environmental > Terrestrial > Soil > Wetlands | place: USA...
CTCCTTCCCGGAACCCTGACTTTGGAGTGTTACCCGTTTTCCTCAAAAACTTTCGCTCATGATCTGGTGGTTAGCCCACCGTTTGAGCCCATTTTGGGGTTGTCCCGCCTGAGTCGTGCCGTGAGGCGAAAGCCGGTGGTCGGATTGAGATAGGGAAAGGCGATTCCGCTCACATCGCCATCGAAGGTGATCCCGTAATCTCGGCGGGCCTCGCAGTCCGTCACCCGGCGCACTCGCGCAGAGTCCAGCAGATCGGGCGTCACACCGATTCGCCGGAACTGCTCAAGGTCGGCAGCGATCAGGGATTCGCCTTGGGTCATTGCTGCCTCGGAGCCTTGGCAGGGTGCAAGCCTTCGGCAATCATCCTGGCCACCTCTCGCGCTGGAATCCTGACCAGCCGCCCACACTTCACGAACTCCAGTTTTCGCTCAAGCAGCCATCTTCTGGTGCAGCTCCGAGTGACACGCAGGGCGTCCGAGAACTCCCCAATAGTCAGCAGCGCTGGCGGTTGCTTCTCATTGATCTGCATCGTTCCTCCTAGACTTGGCTTCCGACGTACGGAGATACCCTAGCTTGGTGTGCGACCTGTGGTGATGCCCTGTTTCTCAGATTTGTTTGCGGGCGAGCGTCACCGGTTCGGGGCCGTTGCAAATTTGCGCGGGTGACGAGACTTAGCCAGTCTTGCTGGAATTTGTCACCGCTTTTCGGAAGGGGAGGGCGGAAGGAGACCGGGAGTAGTGGAGATTACAAGGCGGGCAAATGAGTTGTCCTTCCACAGGCTTTTGAGCCGACGGGGGCTGATACCGCGAGTGCCCGCGACGGCGCAGGCGGCGTTCACAAGACCGGCAACCCGCTCGAAACTGGGTCCTCCGGTCCTCTGCTTGACATGCATTAGGAGACATAACAAGGCCGTCTGCCGCTCGCTGAAGGATAGCCTCCTGAGCCCATGCCGCCGACTTGTGAACTGAATCGCAAAACAGGCTCGGAGGTAACCTGACAGCTCTCTCAGGAATATCGGCAGAGCCTCAAAGGTCGCGGCCTTCTGGGCCTGAACGCCCTGTCTAGCCCACGTGCAAATTGGGTCGGCGTAGTCGGAATACTCCCATCGTTCTGTCGGAAACTTCGGCAGCACGTACACAGGACTGAGGATGCTGACATTGAGGCGTTCGAGCTTTGAGGCCATGTCATCGAGATCGCTTGGGAGCTTCTGTACGGCGCGAGGATCTAGCCCCTGCACAAGCGCAGGCTTGATGTTTTTCGCGAATGGAATCTGCAAAAGCATCGATTCCAGGAAGGCCCGGTCTGCGCCCTGACTGACGAGCCACTCGAACCTTTTGCGGGCGAATGCCTGCTGAAGAATCCTCTCCAGGGTGAGTTGGCCAGGTTGCCCGTGGACGGACGCTGACATAGCCACCTCCCGCGTGGCTTCCCGGCTTGGAAGGGCAGGTCGGCAGGCGGGCCGGGATGCGTCCGCTCTTCGGGAGCTACCCTAGCCGACCGTCTACGCACCGATTATACATTCTTCGCCTTTCGCTTGCATTAATACTTGACGCTAAGTATAATTGAGGCATGGCGAAGAAGCGCGAGCCCATGACGGTGGCTGAAGCCGGGCGGCGGGGCGGCAAGGCGAGGGCGAAGAAGTATTCCCGCGAGCAACTCACAGCGTGGGCGAAGAAGGGCGGCTGGCCGAAGGGTCGCCCGCGCAAGCCCGGCTCGACGGCACCGAAGGAGAAAGAACAATGAGCGTTTACAAGCGTGGCGAGGTTTGGTGGTACAAGTTCCGCTTCAACGGGCAGACAATTCGCGAGTCGGCAGACACTGGGTCCAAGACTGTCGCTCGCGACGCAGAGAGAGTCAGACGCCGCGAGCTTGAAGAGGGGCTGAACGGCATCCGACGACAGCGGGCCAAGCTCTTTTCCCTTGCCTCTCGCGAGTGGCTCGACCTCAAGCGGAGCGTACTGTCGCCTCGTAGTGTCGAGATTGAGAAAGCAAACCTCAAGCACCTGGGACCGCACTTTGACGGCAAATTGATTGGCGATATTGAAGCCGCAGACATCAGCCGTTATCAACAGCGGCGGTTGGCCGAGAAAGCAGCGGCGAAGACGATCAACCTTGAAATCGGGACATTACGGGCCATCCTAAGAAAGAATCGGCTTTGGGCGAACGTCCAGCCCGACGTCCACATGCTGAGTGCTCGGGAAGATGTAGGCCGGGCGATCAGCCCGGATGAGGAAAGCCGCTTACTTGCCGAGTGCGGGGCGAGCCGGTCACGCTCGCTTTACCCTGCCGTCACCGTGGCGCTGGCGACCGGGATGCGGTACTCGGAAATCCGGCTTCTCCGCTGGCAACAAATTGACCTCGAAAAACACACCCTCACGGTTGGCGAATCCAAAACTGAGGCGGGCACGGGCCGACCGATTCCGCTCAATGATCGGGCTCGGCTTGTGCTCGACATGTGGGCCGCTCACTTCCCGAACCGCGAGCCGGAGCATTACGTTTTCCCTACCGAGAAGTGCGGGGCCGCTGGCAACGACTTCAAGGCGCACGTTTACGCAACCGACCCGACCGAGCCTATCGGCGATTGGAAAGAGGCATGGGAAGCCGCGAAGGAACGGGCCAAGGTCGCTTGCCGGTTTCACGATCTACGGCACACCGCTTGCACGCGGATGCTTGAAGCCGGAGCGCCGTTCTCAGTCGTGGCGACGATCATGGGTTGGAGTCCGTCAACTGCCGTGAGGATGACGAGGCGATACGGACACATCGGACAGGCCGCACAACGCGAAGCGGTAAAACACCTCAATGGGGCCGATTCTGCGACGGGTGGGGCACAAAATTGGGCACAGTTTCAGAGCGACCGCTTTGTGGCACGCGCTAACTCATTGAGGGATTTGGCTCCTCGGCCTGGACTCGAACCAGGAACCCTTCGGTTAACAGCCGAATGCTCTACCATTGAGCTACCGAGGAGTATTGGAAGGCCCGCGGGAGCGAGCCTGTTGCTGGTGGTGAAACAAAGACTACGCAAAGACTACGTCTTCTTCTGATCGTCTCCGGCGCCGCCGCCACGAACTGCGTCTTTGAATTCGCGGATGCCTTTCCCGAGACCGCGACCGAGATCGGGCAGCTTACCCGGACCAAAGATGATCAGCACGATCAGAAGAATGAAAATCAGGTGCGTAGGGCTGAGCAATCCTTCCACAAAAGCCTCCTGCCGCTGCGGGCCTTGTCCCGACAGCGGAATGACGAGCATAGCAGGAATCCGCGCCGGATTGTAGCCTCGGGGACCCCGTCTGCTTCTCTAAACTTTCGTCTCTCCTGCTTTATTCCCTTCTGTCGTCTGCGCGGACTGGGCGGACGGCTCGGGCTTCTTATCGCTCGGGGGAGGGGAGTCCGAACTGACGCCTCCCTTGATGGCGTCTTTAAATTCACGAATGCCCTTGCCGAGGCCCCGGCCGAGGTCGGGCAACTTGCCCGGTCCGAACAGGATCAAGACAATCAGCAGAATCAGGAGCAAGTGGGTTGGTTGAAACAACCCTTCCATTCTGAACCTCCTGGCGTTTGGGGAAGTTACCCGAGTACGCACTCAGAGCAGCCCCAGTCCGCCAAGGTCGCAGGACGGCAGGCGGAGCGCCAATTCTTATTATAGACCGAAATCTCCAGCGGGGCTATGCGCACTGCATATATTTGGCAGTGTCTCCGTTTGTGGTGCAGGCATCTTGCCTGCCTTGGGCCGAGACGCACGCTGGGAGCGTGCACCACAAGCAGCGTGCAGTCATGCTGCCTGCCTCAGGGTCGGGACGCGCCCTGGAAGCGTGCGCCACAGGCAGCGTGCACGCATCTTGCGTGCCTGGTACGTCTTGAAAGAGCAGGCTGGAAGCCTACGCTACAAAACGTTCGACGCAGCGTGAGCCTGAGTTCTTAAGCCAATCCCCTGTTGCAGGTTAGGGGATTTAACGGAGAAAGATGCCAGCGTGTCCCCGCATCCAAAGGAGTGTACGGCTGGACCAGCTGCCCTGGGGGGCGGCCGATACGGAAAGGAAGGGAAGCGATGATACGACTCTGCAAGGTTTCGGCAGTCTGCCTTCTGGCCTTGATGACCTTCGCGCCCCTGGCTTCCGCCAAGCACAAGGTTGTCATCTACTACCAGAGTTCCGGCCCCGGGTGGTACCAAGTCCAGACGGAGAGACAGGCTGCTCCGCCGGAATACACCTACCAAGTTCCTTCTTCAACGGATCAGGTGTACGTCTACGCCGTACCAACCGTTCCCACGGGAGTCGGCCAGGTGAAAATCAAAGTGCCGACGCACGACTCCGCGATTTTCGTTGACGGTCAGTTTGCGGGCACAAGCGACCACGTTATGAAGCTGGGCCTCGAAGCGGGTACCCATAACATTCAGGTGCGCGACCGAGGCGGCAATACCGTATTCGACGAGAACGTAGCCGTGAGCGCCAATCAAGAAACGGAGCTCAAGGCGCACAAGTAAGCGCGACTGCGGGCATGTTGGGCCTGGGCGCGAGTCCAGGCTCAACACTCACCCACCGCACCGGGCCCTCCCAAGAAGCGCGCCGGATTAACCGCTAAGCACAGGGGAACAAAAGCTGAGCCGCATCCGTACAACCCTTGTAGCAAATCTCAATGAGTACGAGGAGAGTTCCCATGCGTCTTCGGGTGCGGCTTGCGGTTCCTGTGATTGCCCTGCTCGTGATCTCCGCCTGCCGAGCTGGCGCGGTATCCAAATTCCCCGCGGGCACTTTTGTGACGGGCGAGTGGGGGGTGACCTTTTCCGCCAACAATACTTATCAGGTGACGCAGAGTGGCCGGACCGTAGTGGAGGGTGGCTACACGGTGGGCAAGGACGGCGTGATTTTCAAGGACACGGGCGGGCAATACGCCTGCTACGACTCGGACGGCAAGTACACCTGGAAGATCGACAACGACAGTCTGACGTTCGTCAAGATCGACGACAACTGTCAGGGCCGGATTGGCGTTCTCACGAGCGGCCCGCTCACACGCCCGGCCGCCAGGAAGCCGTCCGAGCCTTAGGCCACCCCGGCGTGCTGATAGTTACAGGCTTCGTCGCGACAGTAGCGGGTGGTGTCGCCGCTTTTCGACACTTTTTCGAGCAGAATCGGTGACCCGCACTGCGGGCAGGTCTCGGCCACCGGCTTGTCCCAGGCGGTGAACTTACAATCGGGGTAGCGCGTGCACCCGTAGAACGTCTTGCCGCGCTTGGTCTTGCGCACCACGATCTCGCCACTGCAGCCCTTCTCGGGGCAGGGAATTCCCAGGGTTTCGCGCTTCACGTACTTGCATTCGGGATAATTGCTGCAGGCTGTGAAGACGCCGTAGCGTCCGTGTTTCACCACCAGGTGGTTGCCGCAGACCGGGCACTTCTCCTCGAGCCTCTCGTCGGCTACCGCAGTAGCCGTCCCTTCTTTCATTACGATCTTGCGCGTGTTCTTGCACTCCGGATACCCCGTGCAGCCGAGGAAGTACCCGAAGCGGCTGCGCTTGGTGGCCATGGGACGGCCGCATTTCTCGCAGACCTGGTCCGGAACTTCGGGAGCGGGGGGAGCGCCGGTGGCGTATTGCGCCGCGAGTTCGGGCGTGAGGTCCCGGGTGCCGTCGCAATCGGGATAGCCGGTGCAGGCCAGGAACTGTCCGTTGCGACCGAGGCGGATCACCATGGGCTTGCCGCACTTTTCGCACTTGACGTCGGTCGGGATGCCCTCGCCCTTGATGTCGACCATGTCGCGCTCGGCACGCTTCAGATCGCTGCTGAATTTGCCGTAGAAGTCCTCGAGGGCGGCGGTCCAGGTCATCTTGCCTTCCTCGACCTCGTCGAGTTCCTCCTCCATGCGAGCCGTGTAGGCGACGTCGAAGATGTCGGTAAAGTTCTTCACTAGCAGATCGTTGACCACCATGCCGAGCTCCGTGGGGAAGAATCGGCCCTGGACCTTCTCCACGTAGTCGCGGTTCTGAATGACGGAGAGGATGCTGGCGTAAGTGGACGGCCGTCCGATGCCTTTCTCTTCCAGCGCCTTCACCAGCGTGGCCTCGTTGTAGCGCGGCGGCGGCTCGGTGAAATGCTGCTCGGGCAGCAGTTCTTCGAGCGTCAGACGCTCGCCCTTGGCTACCTGCGGCAGGCGCGCCTTCAGTTCCGCGTCCTCTTCCAGATCGGCTGGCGTCTTGTCGTCCTTGCCCTCTTCATAGACCGCAAGGAAGCCTTTGAACTTCTCCACGGAGCCGGTGGCACGGAACAGGTAATCGTCTGCGGTGATCTCGATCGTGGTCTGATCGTACACCGCGGGATTCATCTGCGAAGCCACGAAGCGTTGCCAGATCAGCTTGTAAAGCTTGAATTCGTCGGGTTCGAGGAACTTCTTGATCGACTCGGGCGTGCGCTCGACGGCCGTCGGCCGGATGGCTTCGTGAGCGTCCTGCGCGCCCTTCTTGCTCTTGTAGTGGATGGGTTCGCCCGGCAGATACGGCTCGCCGAAATTCTTGCGGATGTAGTCGCGCGCCGAGCCGAGGGCGCTCTCGGCCACGCGCGTCGAGTCGGTGCGCATGTAGGTGATCAGGCCGACAGCGCCCTCTTCGCCGACCTCCACGCCCTCATAGAGTTTCTGAGCGATCATCATCGTCTTCTTGGCCCAGAAGCGCAGCTTGCGGACCGCCTCCTGTTGCAGCTTGCTGGTGATGAAGGGCGGCACGGGATACTTCCGCTTTTCGCGGGTGGTGACCGAGTCAACGATGAACGGCGCCTGGCGCAGCGCGGCGACGTGGCGGTCCGACGCCGCCTGGTCGGGAATCTCAAGGTCCTTGCCCTGGAACTTCGCCAGCCGCGCCTCAAATGACGGAGGATTCTGGCCGTGCAGGCGCGCCCCGATGGTCCAGTACTCCTGGGTCTTGAACGCCTGGATCTCGCGTTCGCGCTCCACAATCAGGCGTAGGGCCACGGTCTGAACGCGTCCGGCGGAGATACCGCGGCGGACTTTGTCCCAGAGCAGCGGGCTGACCTGGTAGCCGACCAGCCGATCCAGAATCCGGCGGGCCTGCTGGGCCTCCACCAGATGGGTGTCGATCTGGCCGGGATTCTCGAAGGCCCCGCGAATGGCGTCGCGGGTGATTTCGTTGAAGATGACGCGATAGAACTTCCGCTTCTTCGACTCCAGCAGTTCGCGCAGATGGGCGCAGATCGCCTCGCCCTCGCGGTCGGGATCGGCGGCCAGGTAGATCAGCTCGGCGCGCTCGGCGGCCGACTTCAGCTCCTTGATGACGTCCTTCTTGGAAGGGATTTCGCGGTAAACCGGCTTGAAATCGTCGTCGATGTCGACGCCCAGGTCCTTTTTGGGCAGATCCATCACGTGGCCCATCGAGGCCTTCACGGTATAGCCGCTGCCGAGATATTTGTTGATCGTCTTGGCCTTGGCCGGCGATTCGACGATGACGAGTGACTTGCTCATGAATCTGTTTCTCGTACTCCTGTGAGATCGATGATCGTTGAAACTTCGAGTGTTCCTTCTTGCCTTTCAGTTATGGCGTATCGGCTCGGGCGTTGTCAAATCGGGGGCCCCTACCCGGTAGTGGGTCGTTTGACGATCGGAACGCCCCTTTGGTCGTTCGTCATTCCCGGCGCAAGCGGGAATCCATAAGGAAATAGGCGAGAAGAATCTCAAAACGTGGGTTCCCGCTTGCTCGGGAATGACGAATTCCCAGGGGGGCCGTCAAACGACACCCGTACCCTCTTGCCCTCACAGCTTCCGGACGAAGTTCTTGCCCGGCAACTGCCGGATGAATCCGCCCATTTCGAGCTCCAGCAGAGCCGCCAGCACACGCGGCTGCAGCAAGCCCGCCTGCGTGAAGACATCATCCACGAACGTCGCTTTGTCCGGCCGCAGGACGTCATAAACCGCCTTCTGATCGCCGGTGAGCGTGGGCTCAAACAGCGATCGAGCCTCCTCTGAGGCAGTGGATGCGGACGCAGCGGCGACGAGTTGCGCCCGAATCGCGGCCGGAAACTCCTCAACCACGTCCATCCAGTTATCGACCAGCTTGGCGCCTTGTTTAATCAACAGGTTAGGGCCGAAGCTCTGCGGCGACGTGATGTTGCCCGGTACCGCGTAGACTTCGCGGTCCTGTTCGGAGGCGAGACGCGCTGTGATTAGCGATCCGCTGTACTCCGCCGCCTCCACGATCACCACGCCGAGCGATAATCCGCTGATGATCCGGTTGCGAATCGGGAAGTTCTCGGGCTGCGGCGAGGTGCCCAGAGGAAACTCGGAGACCAATGCTCCGCTCGACAGGATGTTTTCGGCCAGCCGCTTGTTGTCGCGCGGGTAGATCACGTCGACACCACAGCCGAACACGGCGACGGTCCTGCCATGCGCCTCGAGGGCTCCGCGATGCGCCGCCGCATCGACTCCGCGCGCCAGGCCGCTGACGATCACCATCTGGCGCTGCGCCAGGTCCGACGCCAGCCGGTGGGCCACCGAGCTACCGTAGGCGCTCGGCTTTCTCGTGCCGACGATTGCGACGGAGTGCCGGGCCAGCAGGCTGGCATCGCCGCGGACGTAAAGGACCAGCGGTGGGTCCGCGATCTGCTTCAGCAGCAGCGGGTAATCGGTGCTGCCAAACGGAATTAGGTGGCAACCAAGCTTTTCCGCAGCCTCAAGCTCTTTTTCCGCCTCCGGTTGCCCAGCCCCGGCGCGAATCCGCTGCGCCACCCCGCGCGGCAGGCCTGAGGCTTCCAGTGCGCTGATCGACGCGCCGTAGACCGCTTCGGGCGAGCCGAATTGCTCCACGAGCTTCTGCGCGCTTCGGACCCCGAGCCCTTCCACGCGTCCGAGAGCCAGCCAGAGTTGGCCGGCTACCTCATTGGAGACGGTTGCCATGGCTGATTCAGATGCGGCGGGAGTGCCTGACGATTCACAAGCGCTATAACAACGCCAATCCGCGATGGGAGCGATATTCTCGTATGTCTCTTGTTTTGAATGGCATTCCGGCTTCGTTCGCAATCCGGTCCGAGGATCGGCCCCCGGGACAGCCCCAGACGTATCCACAAAGCCAGCGGCACAAGGATGTTAGTCACTGGCTAACAACTTAGACTTAACATCAGGAATTTGTCAAACTGATTTTTGGTCGAAGGCCGGTGTCCCCAGCAGCGCGCTCACACCAAAATGTCGCTGTGAGGACACCGGCGCTGCAGCAAAATGAATGTCCAGAGCAGCCTGCGCCTTCAGCCCCTCCGCTGAGCGCGCCGCAACATCCAGCACCCGGCTAGTGGCTGCGCGTGGTGACGTGCGCGTGCCGACGGGTGATCGCCCACTCACCCACGTCCGCAGAGGCTTCGGACAGCGTATTGATTAGCGGGCGGCTCATTCTCACCACCATCTGAATAGCCGTAACGCCACCCCAAACCGAAAGCCGCCAAGCCGACATAAGACGCCTGGACTGGTCAAACTCGGGACGCGGATGTTCTCCGAGACTCAAACAATGGACTAGTACTTCAACGGCGTAAAGCACACCCGCCGCCAGCAACCCCGCCCGAACCAGCCCCACCACCAAATCCTGCAGCGTTCTCATGGCCGAACAGCCTCCCTAGCGACCCTGCCTTACATTAGATGCTCGAACTTCGTCCGCGACTAATAGTGCACCTGAGGTGCCACGCGTTTCAGCGTGGTCAAGGACATTTTGGTCTGTGCTGAATTATCCACAGGCGAACCGCAAGAATCCGAGGGATATAAATGTGGAGGCGGGGGCATGCACGCGAGCGGCGCGAACGGAAAAAATTACGCTGTTTTTGCGTGGCGTTAAGTCTGCAATTCTTACGCAGCTGATCATAGGTTGAGTTGCTGACAATAACCTGTCACTGCCAACAGCGGGTCTTCCGCAAGGGAAAATCAGCGATGTGATCTGGGTCTCGGCCGGATGGACTCATGTGGTAGCAATTAAGGCCGATGGCACAGTCTGGACTTGGGGGGAAAACTGCTGGCGTGGCGCATGGCCCGGCTGCGGAATGCTGGGCGACGGGACCACGGACAACCTGTCTACACCCAAGCAGGTTCCGGGGCTGAGAGGAGCCATCCAAGCCTTCGGCCGGGATGGTCACACCGCGGTTCTGCTGAGGGATGGCACCGTCTGGACCTTCCTCGCCGATGGCGCAGGTCAATTGGGAACAGGGTCGATCACAACTGAGAGCCTGCTCCCGGTTCAGGTCCAGGGCCTAACGGACGTCGTGGCCCTGACCGCCCGCGACTTCCACAACCAGGCTCATCGGGCGGACGGAAGCATCTGGTCCTGGGGCTCCGGACTCAACGGAGAGCTGGGGGACGGGACAATACAAGACAGCGCCGTCCCAGTAGCGGCAAATCCGTTCTGATCTACTCGCGAGGCTGAAGCAGTGCCATCGGATCTGACCTGAGAAGACCCCGCTGCCCAACCTCAAGCTGTAGCGCGCCTGTCCCGAGGCGCGCAAATCGCGGGCGAGGACACCCGCGCTACAGCCGGGCCTGGCACCCTAATCTGTAATCCTGGTTAAGTCCCAGATGTCGTACCTTCAAAAGAGATGTCCTCAGAACACCTTCATATTCCTGGGGCTTACAAAGACTGCCTCATCCTTCTTTAACTGAAGCTGGTCATAGCGCTCGTGCGAGATTTCCACATGGATGTGGTCGCCACGGTCTGTCGCCAACTCCACCTTCACCAGCGGGCCGGCGGAATTGATGTGCTTGACGCGCACGGACAGCGGGTTTGGCTCATCCGTCTGACGGTCGATGTTCATCAGGTGAGGGCGCACGTACGCCAGGCGATCGCCGTTCGCGGGGGCCGGCCGCCCGTTCACCGGCTCGCTGATGTAGGCCTTGCCGTCCTCCACCCGGGCGTGGAACAGGTTGAAGTTGCCCAGGAAATCGTAGACGAAGGCGTTGGCGGGCTCGTGGTAGACGTCATTGGGCGAGCCTTCCTGCTCGATGCGTCCGGCGTTCATCACCACCACGCGGTCCGCCACCTCCAGGGCCTCCTCCTGATCGTGAGTGACGAAGATGCTGGTCACATGGATCTCATCGTGAAGGCGCCGCAGCCAGCGGCGAAGCTCCTGGCGGACTTTGGCGTCGAGGGCCCCGAAAGGCTCGTCGAGCAAAAGGACGCGCGGCTCAACGGCCAGGGCTCGGGCAAGCGCCACGCGCTGCCGCTGGCCTCCTGAGAGTTGCGAGGGGTAGTGCGAGGCGAGCCAATCGAGCTGAATCAGCTTCAGAAGCTCGTGGACGCGCGCTTTGATCTTCGCTGCCGGCAGGCGCTCGCGCCGGGGCTTCACCGTGAGACCAAAAGCCACGTTGTCGAACACGGACATGTGGCGGAACAGGGCGTAGTGCTGAAACACAAATCCAACGCCCCGCTCCTGAACGCTGCGCCCGGTTGTCTCCTGCTCATCCAGGAGCACCGAGCCGGAGTCCGGGAATTCGAGCCCGGCGACAATGCGAAGCAGGGTGGTCTTGCCGGAGCCGGACGGACCGAGCAGAGCGACGAGTTCGCCCGCCTTCACCCGAAGGCTGACACGGTCGAGCGCCACAAAACTGCCGAACCTCTTGGTAATTTCCCGCGCCTCAATGCTCATCGGTATTCTCCCGCTTCCGCCCGCGACGCCGCCAGATCACGCGCCGATTTCCATTCCACGACGCTCTTTGCCACCAGCGTGACCAGCGCCAGCATGGCGAGCAGGGATGCGATGGCGAAGGCGGGAGCGAACTGATAATCGTTGTACAGGATCTCGACGTAGAGCGGCATGGTGTTCGTCAGGCCCCGAATGTGGCCGGAGACCACCGACACGGCGCCGAACTCTCCCATGGCCCGCGCGTTGCACAGAATCACACCGTACAGCAGGCTCCACTTGATGTTGGGCAGCGTGATGCGAAAGAAGGTGCGCCAGCCGCTCGCGCCCAGCGTCAAGGCGGCCTGCTCTTCGTCGCTGCCGACCGCCATTATCGAGGGGATGAGTTCGCGCGCCACAAAGGGGAAGGTGACGAAGACCGTGGCCAGCACGATTCCGGGCACGGCGAAAACGATCTTGAAGTTGTGGTCCATCAGCCAGCCGCCGAATAGGCCCTGGGCGCCGAAGAGCAGTACAAAAAGCATGCCCGAGATCACGGGAGAAACCGTGAACGGCACGTCAATCAGCGTCAGCAGCAGCTGCTTTCCGGCGAAATCGAATCGGGCGATGCACCAGGACGCCGCCAGGCCGAACACCACATTGAGGGGGACTGCGATCAGCGCAGCGAGCAGCGTCAGCCGGACTGCGGAGAGCGCCTCGGGCTGCTTGATGGCGGCCCAGTAGGCCGCAAATCCGCCGCTGAGCGCGTTGGCAAAGACGGCGGTCAGAGGCAGGACGAGAAAGAGCCCGAGAAAGCACAGACCCGCTGCCATCAACCCGCGCCGCACGAGCACCGGGTCCTGGCGGGCCGCCACCTTCACGGCGGCGGGCGGTCGTAATGCCGCAGGTGCAAGAGCTGTTGTAGCCATACGTCTCTTCGCGCTTACCCCAAAACGGGCAGTGCAACCTTTCGCCGTTGCAACAGGTTCATGCTCAGCATCAGAGAGAACGACGCCAGCAGAAAGACGAGGGCGATGGCGGTGGCCTGCCCGTACTCGAATTCATCGAGCTTCGTCATGATCAGCAAGGGCGTGATCTCGGTCCGCATCGGCATGTTTCCGGCAATGAACACCACCGAGCCGTATTCGCCGAGGCCCCGGGCGAACGCCAGGGCGCAGCCGGTGATCCACGCGGGAAGAATCTCGGGCAGCAGCACGCGGCGAAACGTCTGGCCGAAGCCGGCGCCCAGGCTGTGGGCCGCTTCCTCGATCTCGGCGTCGAGGTCCTGCAGAACCGGCTGGACCGTCCGCACCACGAACGGCAGTCCGATGAAGATGAGCGCCACAGTTATGCCGATTGGCGTGTAGGCCACCTTCAGCCCGAGCTTCGCCAGCGGCGCACCCATCCAGCCCGTGGGCGCATAGAGCGTGGTCAGCACAATACCCGCCACCGACGTGGGCAGGGCGAACGGAAGGTCCACAAGACCGTCTGCCAGGCGCCGGAAGGGGAATCGATAACGAACCAGGATCCACGCCACGATGAGACCGAAGACGCCATTCAACAGGGCCGCCGCCAGCGAAGCTAGGAAGCTCAGCCGGTAGGCGGCCAGCGCCCGGGCGCCCGTGGCCACGCTCCAGAACTCGTGCCACGTCAGAGAGGCGCTCTTGAGGAAAAGTGTTGAGACCGGGACCAGCACGATCAGGCTGAGATAGAAAACCGTCCAGCCCATGGCAAGACCGAAACCAGGCAAGACCGATCTTCTTTTGACGAACGCTCTCATGGTTTTCACGTCACCCAACCAGGGCCGATCCGGAACGCGGGTTCCCGTTGCGGCGACTAACGGCCTGCGCCGTAGATCTGATCGAAAACGCCCCCGTCGCTGAAGTACTCTTTCTGGGCCTTCTGCCAGCCGCCAAACACGTCAGAAATGGTGAATAGCTTTACGTTCGGGAACTGGCGGGCGAATTTGCCTGCCACGAGCTTCATGCGCGGGCGATAGAAATCCCTGGCGATGATCGTCTGCCCTTGCTCGGTATAGAGAAACTTGAGATAGGCTTCGGCGACTTGCCGCGTCCCGTGCCGGTCTACATTCCTGTCGACCAGCGCCACCGGCGGTTCGGCCAGGATGCTCTCGGAGGGAGCAACAATCTCGAACTTGTCGGGTCCGAACTCCCGAAGGGCCAGCATCGCCTCGTTCTCCCAGGCTAGCAGCACATCACCGATGCCGCGCTGCACGAAAGTGTCGGTGGCGCCGCGCGCTCCGCTGTCGAGCACCGGGACGTTCTTGTAGAGACGGGTCACGTACTCTTTGGCCGCGGCTTCATTCCCGCCGCTCTTGCGCAGTTCGTAGCCCCAGGCAGCGAGAAAATTCCAGCGAGCGCCGCCCGATGTCTTGGGATTCGGCGTAATCACCTGCACTCCTGGCCGGACCACGTCATCCCAATCGCGGATCTGCTTGGGGTTGCCCTTGCGGACGAGGAAAACGATGGTGGACGTGTAGGGCGAGCTGTTGTCGGGAAGGCGAGACTGCCAGTTGTCGGGCAGCAAGCGTCCCTGTTGGGCGATGGCGTCGATGTCGTACGCAAGGGCGAGCGTCACGACGTCGGCCTCGAGGCCGTCGATCACGGCCCGCGCTTGCTTGCCCGAACCGCCATGGGATTGATTGATAATCACGGTCTGGCCTGTCCGGGCCTGCCAGTCGGCGGCAAAAGCCTTGTTGATGTCCTGGTAGAGCTCCCGCGTCGGATCGTAGGAAACGTTCAGCAGGCGGACCTCGGCTGGCGCCGCATAAGCCAATGCCGCTGCCAAACCAAAAGCGGCCAAAATCCTTGCCACAGCCTTCGCTAACATCGTCGATCGCTCCTTGTTGCGGCTAGAAGTTGTAGTCGATGAATCCGTAGGGATACGCCGAGTTCGAGCCACCCGAATTCTGTTTCAGGAACTGTCCGGCAAATAAATATCCGTAACCCGCACCAATCTGCAGGCGGCGGTTGATGTCGTAGGTTCCCCAAATGTCGGTTTCGTTGCCGATCTTCGTGCTCAGGGCCCCGCTTTTGGGCACCTTTACCAGAACGCTGCCGGTATTGCTGTACAAGCTGTCATATTTGCTGGCCAGCGACAGCGCGCTATAGACCAGGTACACTCTCATCTTCTTCGCAGGCCTGAGGTCAAATCCTGGTTTCAGATCCCTGATATTCTGCTCGCCGAACAAGTCGGTGAGGCGGCGCCACTGGTGGGTGGTGGGATAAAGCTGGTCAAAGGTCCCGGTTACGGAACTGCCGATGGCCTTGTTTCCACTAGCGTAATTGTATTCGATGGAGAACCGCGGCTGAAACCGGCCCGGGAGGGTGTAGCCCAGAATGCCGTAATAGGCCGAGGCGTGGATGGAGTTGTCGGCCAAGTGGCCGTTCTGGAATGAGTAGCGGGCCCGGTAGTCGAAACCACCCGGGATGGTGCCGGCCAATCGAAGGCCCGTAGTGTAAAGACGCTCGTTGCCCTTTACCTTGTCGGCCCCGGTCACGCTCGGCAGGCTTTTCAAGTAGACATAGGGCTCGAGGCTCGCCTTCGGTATTACTTTCGTAAAGGCGACGTTCACGCCATAGAAGTTCTGGCCGGGCAGCACCTGGTCAAAGCTGGTGGGGTAGTTCTTCACCACCGACGAGGCAAAAGCGTCTGCGACGATGCCGTATTCCTTGCTGCGAAGCGTCAGCCGGGCGGCGTCGAACGAACGGCTGGCATTTGACCAAAGGCTCCGCGCAATCAGCCTTTCGTCGCCGAAGTAGAGTTCCTGGCGTCCCGTCTTCAGACTGAACCACCCGTCCTCGCCGTTTCGAAACTCCACGTAGGCTTGATTCAAGTCAAAGACGTCCTTGGCGGCGCTGAATAAATTCGAGGGCGCAGAGCCCACGAACTGTGCATCCCGGGCCTGCACGAAGGCATGCAACCACGTGGTGGGGGTGAAGTCGAGGCCCAGGCGCACGCGGAAGAGCCCGCTGGCGTAATCGTTGTTCGGCGTGAAGCCGTAGCCGGTGCGACCCTCTTCCCGGGTCCGGAATTCACCACTCAGTTTCAGCCAGTGGGGCAGCCATGAGTTGATCGCGGTCGCAGGTGTCCATCCGGAGTCCGTGCTTGACGCCGGGGCAGGACGCGGGGTGCCAGGCTGAGCGCTCGTGGTCGCGGCCGCGCTGCCGGACGCTGCCGAGGCTGGAGCGGCCGAGGCGTGATCCGTCGACACGGAGGCCAAGGCCGCGGCAACACCGCCCGTGGATTGCGATGAGCCCGCCTGTCCGCTTGACGGATCCCGGGTCGCCGCGGGCTGCGGATTCGGCCCGGAGCCTTCCACCTGCCCGGCAGCCGCCACAGGCATGCCGAGAATGAGAGAGAGTCCCAGCCGCGCGAGGCTTGTTCTGATGCGCACGTCGGTTGCTTGCCGCTTCAACATCACTTCCTCCTGGATTTGTCGGTGCCCGTGTCCTTGCCGACCGGTTAATTGAGCATAGCAATCGGCTAAATCGACTCGATCAAGTTGATAGGGTATATTCGCGCAAACGGGTTGTCAACAGAAAAATCACGAGCAAGTCTATCGAAAGAATAGAATAACTAGAGCATTATCGGCATGCGCCGGTGCTTCCCCGGCATCGGCACGGGTAAACGTGCCTCGGGCGCCTGAGCGCGGGAGCCGGCCGGCTGCCGCTGACCACCGTCCGTGGGATCCCCCAAAATAGAACTTGCAAACCCGAAGATGGGTGCATATTATTCAAGATTAATATCGAGGGGATTAAATTGTGTCCCCAGAGGCCTGTGCGGACAGTCTTTGCAGTCAAGTGCCGATTGTGATGCGAGTCACAGACACGTCGAGACCCGACCTGTCAACGTACCTACTTTAGTGGCCCGCTGCCGCACATCTCGCTGATTCATAAGGAGTAGGCAGTACGGAAATGAAAAAACCGCAACGCCCGGACCTGAAGCAGGCGAATGAGAGGAGAGCAGGCGTCCGATGAGAGCCCAAGAAAGCCTCGCACGTGGAGAGATTCTCCCCGCTTTTGTCCTGACGATGGTTCTCCTGTCGCCGGGCGGAGCGGCTTTCGGCCAGAAGGTTCCCGAATCCCTGCAGGGGCCTTCGGTCTCGGCAACATTTATCCTGGGCAAACCCGAAGAATACGCCGGAATCGATCGCTGCCGGTCCTGTCACAAGCCCGAATTTCGAGAGTACGAGAAAACCCTTCACGCCAGCGTCAAGGTCCCGGGCAAGGATTACATCTCGGGCTGCGAGGTCTGTCATGGTCCGGGCAAGGCTCATTCGGACGCCGTGGAGGCCGCCGAGGGCGAGGAGGGAAAGACCCTGAGAGCGCTTCAGGAACACCCCATCTTCTCCTTCAGCGCCAACCAGAAGATTACGGCTGCGCTCAAGCAATACCCCATATTTCATTTCCGGTCGAACTCCAAGGAGAACGCGGCACACTGCCTGCTTTGTCACATCAGCAGCAAGCAACAGGACTTCTTCGAACACTCCACCCACGTGGCCCATGGACTCTCGTGCGATCAGTGCCACACCTCGCACCTGGTACAGGAAGTCAAGGACCTCAGCAAGGACGACCTGGGCACCCCGCAAGGATACTTCTTCCAGGTACCGCAGCTTTCCGACGAACAGCGCTGGCTGCACAGTAGCCTGTTGAAGGAGCCGCAGCCGGAGTTGTGCTTTACCTGCCATCGCACCGTCCAGGCCGAATTTGCCCAGCCCGTCCACCACCGCGTGCCCGAAGGACTGATCAACTGCACGGATTGCCATAACCCGCACGGCACGGAAAACATGGCCAGTCTGAATCGTCCAAACTTTGAGACTTGCGTGAAGTGCCACGTCGAGAAGCGGGGACCCTACGTCTACGAGCATCCGGCAGCCAAGGTGGAGGGCTGTGTGGTGTGCCACAATCCGCACGGCAGCACCAATCGGATGCTCCTGGTGCGCCGCGAAGGCCGCCAGTTGTGCTTGCAGTGCCACACCGGATTCCATGGGCAAGCCGGCGTTCCCCACAGCCGCTTAGGCTTCCAGACCAGCGGCGAGTGTGTCCGGTGCCACGTGGCGGTGCACGGCTCGAATCTTGACTCGACTTTGCTGCGATGAGGGCTCCGATGAGCGGAGGCAACATGAGATCAGGGTGCCGCTTTACGATGATGCTGGGTGGGCTGCTGGCGATCTGCCCCCTGCTCCCAGCCCAGGAGGGGCCGAGCGCGCCGAACATCCCTTGGGGAGGCTTCGACAATCAAGGTTCCGTGACCCTCGGATATCGCTTTGACGACGTCAAAGGCTACGAGCCGATGTACCAGGAGATGTTCAACCTGGGGCAAGGATTACGCCTCACCGATTTCAACCTGTTCGGCGAAGCTCAGGAGGGAACCAATCCATTCGCGGACAGCTATTCGCTCATGATGAGCGGCCTCGGTGGCGACCCCTTTCCATCAGCACAGTTCTCAGTCACCAAGAACCGCCTTTACGACTTCCGGGCGAGCTGGAGACAGGCCCATTACTACTGGAACCAGAACGACAATGTGATCCTGCCGATCGCGGCCGTGGGCTCCGGACTCTCCACGGGCCTCACCAACAACCACGATTGGGCCACGGTGCGCAAGTTTGGCTCCGCCGATCTGACGATCCACGCCACCAACCGGCTGCGCTTCAATTTTGACTATTACCGCACCAGCGACAGCGGCGCCACGTTCACTACCGCCTCGCCTGACTTCCTGGGCTCGCCCGGTTACTGGGGAAGCTACGCGCGCGCCAACCCGTTTTACCTTTATGCTCCCATCAACGACGATACCAACCGCATCACGGGTGGGGTGGATTACACCTATAACTCCTGGAGTTTTCACTACGCCATCGGCTATCAGATATTCAACTCCAACATGATCGCCAACAACGTTACCTCGCCGCAGCTGAGTATTAATCCCATCACCAGTTCCACTTTGGAGCCGCTGACGAGCTTCTCCTGGACCGAGTTCCGGCGCCTCACCACGCCCATCAGCGAATTCTCTTTCGTGGGCAAGCCCCTGTCGCGGCTCGAGTGGCGCGGCAGCTACATGTATTACCGCTATAGCGGGCCGTTGAGCTTTGATCAGTCAGTCGCCGGGATCGCGCCGGACGACACCGGGACGCAGGCACCCTACGCTTTCAGCCAAAGCGCGCGCGGCAACGTTACTGAACCCGACCATATCATCAGCCAGGGGCTGACCTACCAGATCAAGGACTGGTGGAGCGTGTACGCGGACTATCGCTACTCCCGCATGACCAGCGAGGGCGTCGGCAATTTCAGCAGCCTGTTCAACGCCACCACGCCGACGACGGGCCAAGATGACATTCTCTGGCGCAACGGCCTGAGCGATCTCCATGTCTACATGGACCTCACTCCGGTGGGAACGCTGGTGATCCGACCGGGCATTCACCTGATGAAGGCCGACGTGGAGACGCTGGAAGGCGGCATCGCCGATCCGGCTCTCAGCCTGCGCACCAAGACCGCTGCCCCCGAGATCAGCATCGGGTACGAGCCCTCGAAGAAATTCAGCATTCGCGGCGACCTCCACAGCTTCACCAACGGCGCCTCTTACACTGCGATCACGCCCCACACCGATGTAGGCGGACGCGCCGTCGTCCAGTATCATCCGATCGCTAAGCTCTCCTTCGAAGATGAGCTTAATATCAGCAACAGCAAGTTCCTCGATACCAACTACGAGGGTAGGATTCACTCCAACGCCGCCACGGTTTCCTATTCGTTCGACCCGAGATTCTCGATTTTCACCGGGTTCAGCTATGGAAGCTTTTACGCCCAGGGCGACATCATGTATGCGCGCGGCACGCCGCCCTTAAATGATTTCCTGCGCGACCAGGAAATAAATCGGGTCATATCCGGCGGTGTCGAGGCGCGGCCGGTCAAGCGCTTCGGACTGCGGCTCAGCGGGAATTACGATAACTCCACCGGCGTAGGCGAAATCAGCGGCGAACCGCCCGCCTACGGTCCGGTCAAGTGGCCGCTGATTACCGGGACTGTCTATTACGAGTTTCCTAAGGCGGGGCGTCTGTCCGTCGATCTCCAGCGAACGTACTACATTCAGCAGATCGTGACCGTTAACAACTTCAGCGCTAACCTGCTCACCATCCGCTGGACGCGCGACTTTTGACGCGGCGCGGCGTTTCGTTTATATTGGTGTGGACGTTAAGTCCACTCAAAATAGCAGGAGGGAAGAAGAAATGAGTTTGGTTCGAAAAGCAGGGCTTGGTGTGCCAGTGCTCGCCTTGCTCGGGGTGATGACCGTTACTCTGGCACTGCCCGCGATGCTGCGCGCCCAGGGGGCGGACGACATCTACAATCACAAGTGCGCGGTGTGCCATGGCAAGGACGGGCTCGGCAACACCGTCAAGGGCAAGAAAGTGCACGTGAAGGACGTTCACACCAACATGAAGGACTCCGAAGCCGAGATGGTCAAGGTGGTGACCAACGGCAAGGGCGACGACATGGACTCTTACAAGAAGGAATACTCGCCCGACCAAATCAAGGCGCTGGTGGACTATTACCGTACGCTTGGCGAGACAGCCAGCGCTCCCCAGAAGTAAAGCAGCTGTAAGTTTGGCCGTGTTTTGCCGATCCCGTGGCGATGGCAAATCCAATACTGATTGAAGCGCTTTTTATCGGCATCAGCCTGGCGCTGGCCGTTCTGGTGGCGGTCCGCGCCGAGCTGACGCGGGCGCGCGGCGGGAAGATTCTGGCCTTTCTGGCGCTGTTCATCCTGCCCTCGTTGAGCGTCTGGGTCGGTTATAACGAGCACATGGATCGCGCCGAAAAGACCCAGTTCTGTCTCTCCTGCCACGTGATGCATGACTTCGGTCAGAGCCTCCACGTTGATGACCCGAGTTACATCCCGGCCAAGCATTTTCAGGACAACCTGGTTCCCCGCGACCACGCTTGCTATACCTGCCACACGGATTACACCATGTTCGGCACCGTGAACGCCAAGATGCGCGGCCTGCACCATATTTACGTGCAGTATTTGGGGAAGGTCCCACAGCCGGCCGACATCAAGCTCTACACTCCTTTCAACAACCGCGAGTGCCTGCATTGCCATGCCGGTGCGCGCGATTTCGAAGAGGAGCGCAAGCACAGCAAGACTCCCGACATGATGAGCCGTATCAACTCAAACCAGACGTCATGCATGGAGAAGGGTTGCCACGACACGGTCCACGATGTGGCTACGCTCAAGGACGCGACCTTCTGGAAGGGAGCGCCATAGTATGGCTGCCAGCGCCGACATCAATCAGGACAAAAGCCCGCTGGTCGAGAAGCGTCTGCGTTGGGCAGGCCTGCTGATCGCTTTGGGCCTGCTGGTTCAGTTGCTCACCTTTATCCGGATTCACCCGCTGTCGTTTATGGCGTTCGCCATGATTGGCTGCCCGCTGGTTCTGGCCGGCATGGTTTTGTACCTGTATTCGATTGTCTCTCACCAACCCTCGGTTCCCGAACTCAAGAAATAGCGCTTGAGGCAGACCCTCATCGCAACGGTGTGTCTTGCTGTAGCGGCGGTCTATGACCGCCGGGTCGTGCTTGCTGGAAAGCCGGCGGTCATAGACAGTCATAGACCTCCGCTACAGGGACGTCGCGCCACTTTCTGTGTGCTCAGCATTGGGAGTGCCCACCAGCGGTATACAGGGGCCTCCCCTGCGGGCTCTTGTCTGATTCAGCCGTCTTCACTCCGCAGCGATTCCCTGCGATCCGGACGGCAGGCCCGAAGCGCCCGTGACGGACGTCAGGGTTCCATTCGGCTGTAAACGAAAGCCGCTGGTCTGCCCCGTGCCATCGTCAAGCGCATAAAGATACAGGCTGCTGCTCGACATTGTCATGTCGATAGGCACCGTGCCGCTGCCGGTATTGGCGGCAGTCGCGTTCATCAGCGTGAGGGATCCGCCCCGCGATACGGTGTAGGCCGAGAGAGTATTGGAAGCGGAATTCGAGACGTACACCAGCCCGCCGTTGTTGGTGCTCACGGCCCAGCACGCGCCCATCTGGGTGTCGCCGACCGAACCGCTGATCGTGACCAGCGTTCCGTTTGGCGAAATCTGATAGGAGGAGACGGCACTGGTGCCGTTGGCGCCGCCGGCGGCTTCCGAGACGACCAGCGTGTTGGATTGGGCAAACGTGAAGCCAAACGGCGTGGCGCCGCTCGAGGGATTGGAGTACGGCCCTTGCGTGAGGCCGTTGGACATCACGCGATACGTATCGATCAGGTTCGTGTCCTTCTCAGTCACGACAATGAAGGAGCCGTCGGGGGAGAATCCCACTTGAGCGGGCGCCGCGGAGCTTCCCCCCGCCAGGCCCCGCGAGGAGCCGGGCAGTTGCGAGAGCGTGCCGTCCGGTGCAAGACCAAAGCCTGTGATGTTGGGTGTCCCGCCCGCGTTCAGTACATAGAGCAGATTCTTAAACAGCGCAAGGCTGACAGGTTCAGTGCCGCCGGAAGGAACCGTAGCGACCATTGTAAGTCCGCTGCGGCCGACGCTCATCACCGAGATGCTGTTGCTGCCGGCATTCACGGCGAACAGGAAATGCCCATCACTACTCAAGATCAGTGAGCCCTGCGAGCCGAGCGGATCATTTCCGCTTCCAAAGCCGAGGCCGCCCGTCGGGAACGTTCCCCTGAGCGTCAAGGCGCCGCTGGGCGCGCGGTTGAAAGCCATGATTGAATTGCCTGTGGTCTGATTGGTCATCGCGTAGACGGCCCCCGGAACCCCGGCGCTTTGGGCCGGCGTGGCGCTCCATACGGCTGCGGTGGAAAGAAGCAAGATACCTGGAACATAGAAAACAGCCCTGACAGATTTTCCGATCGACATTCACGACCTCCTCGAGATTTGGGTTTAGGCGATTGCCTTTGCCCCCTGAGGTAAGTCGGTCGACCGAGGGGAATCCCCCTTCAGCGGTGTGTATTTTTCTTTTGCTTATCTCAGCAGCCGCGTAAAATCCTTGGTGACTTTCAACTGGAGCGTAGACGTCAATGACGGCAAGATGCGCCCTTGCGATGTTCTTGTTGACTGCTCTCCACGGCACGCTGGCGTGGGCGCAGAGCACGAATGTGTATGCCGGCGCGCTGGGCGGCATCGCCACGCTCAGCGCCGACGGAAGGTCAATCGTCACGGCGTCGAGCAGCGCGGTGTCGCTTTACAACCCCGAGAACGGTCCCGCCGTGAATCTCTTTGCGGGCTGGGATTTTTCGCGCTATCTGAGCGTGCAGGGGAATTACATCTTCAATCGCAACGCGGTCACGCTGGTTTCAACCGCATTCGCCGGAGCACAAGGCAGCAGCTACCAGGAAATGCGCGATTACACTCAGAGCCAGGTGACTGCCGATCTGCTGGTCTATTTTCGAAACCGCGGCAGCCGCGTTCGGCCGTATCTCGCCTGCGGAGCCGGACTCGATCACTTCTCCAGCTCGGCAGTGGTGGTCAGCGTTCTGACGGGATCGCTCCCGCAGCCGGCGCCGCGGTTTGCGTCGACCGGCCTCGTGCTGCGCGTGCCGGTCGGCATCGACATCGCGATGGGCCGGGGTTGGGCGTTTCGGTACACCTTCAGCGAATCCATTTCGCACAATCCCATCAGCGCGCAACTTACTCCGCCGGGACTGCGGCACCTGGCGAATTTCCAGAACCTGTTCGGAATCGTGAAGCACTTCTAACCGGGCGCTGAGGAACTCGTATCCATGTCATTCCGAGCGCAGCGAGGAATCTCGTGTGCCCTGTGTTTCCACGGCGAGATTCCTCGCTGCGCTCGGGATGACATGGCCGTTTTTCAACAAATTGCCAAACGGCGCGACCTTTCTTCCTCAGCCCTTTTTAAACTCCGCGTAGGGGCAGTGCGGCCAGTAGATCGGTGGCCTCTCCAGCATCTCGGCGAGGACGCGGGCGTGGCAAAAACGGCAGATGTTCACCGATTTTAGCTTGCGGCTGACGGGCGCCAGGCGAACCAGTTCCTCGAAGGCGCAAAGCTCCCGGCCGGCCGCCTTGGTTTGGGACATATCGCGGAGCTCACCCTCGGCCGCCTCGGCGAGCATCAGGGCGGAGTACACTCTGGCCTTGAGCCGCGCGGGAGCGCGAGTCGTCCCCGGTTCCGTCAACCGGACGGAGGCGGCGAGCTTTTCGAAGTCCTGATCCTTCTTCTTGTGCTCAGCCATCCTGCCACTTTCTCCTGAACTGGTCCCGTGCCCGTGCCAGCAGCCTCTCGATAGCCTTCTCGGTCTTGCCCGTGCGCGCGGCCATCTCGAGGACGCGACACTTTTCCCAATAGCGCCACTGCAAGACCAGACGGTACTGCTCCGGCAACCCCGCCAGCACGCGCAGGGTGCGCTCGCGCATCTGCTGCTCATCCACCGCTCGCTCCTGCTCCGGCAGCAGCATGGCCTCCTCGCTCTCGGCGAAGTCTTCGTCGAGCGGATCGGGCTCGCGGAGCCGTAGTCGATGGTAGTCCTGTACTTTGTGCCGTGCGATGCCCAGCAGCCAGCCCCCCAATGTTGATCCCCCTCGGAACGAAGGAAGACCCTTCCACGCAGCCAAAAACACCTCCTGGACAAGATCCTCGGCGTGTTCGATATTGGGCGCCAGGCGTGAGCAGAGGTACGAATAGATGCGGTCGGTGTACCGGGCGACGAACTCCGCAGTCGCCTTGCGGTCGCGCGCCAGAACCGCGGCCACCAGCCTCTCGTCCTGTTCCTGCGCGAAACTCGCGGCCGGGAGGCTCTCGGGTTCAAAGTCGGGAAATTGTCCGGGAGCCGTCAAGTTTGCCCTCGAACGAGAGTCGCACATCCGGTGGATTTCCCCCTCGATCTTTAACGAAGAAGAGAACTGACGGCCGGAGGCGCTGACGGCGCAAATTGGTCGGGCAGGAATCTTGCCTGGCTCGGTTCCAGAGGCACGCTGGAGACGTGCACCACAAAGTCGCAACTGACCACTGATCACTGACGACTGACCACTGACAACTACGGTCTCTTAATGCCGTACTTCTCGAGCCTGTATTGCAGCGTCCGAAACGTCATCCCCAGCAATTGCGCGGCGCGCGTGATGTTCCAGTTGGTGCGCTGAAGGGCTTCCATGATCTTGGCTTTTTCGTGCTCTTCCCACGAACCTTCGGGGATCACCGGTTCGAGACCCGGTTCTCGCGCCGCGCTCGTCGCCGCGGCCGCTCCTCGGGGGACTGTAGCCTGCGCATTATCCAGCACCTCCGGGGGCAGGTCCTCTGCCTCGACCTTGTCGCCCTCGCCGAGCAGTACAGCGCGTTCCATGGCCCATTCCAGTTGCCGGATATTGCCCGGCCAGGAGCACGCCTGAAGCACATCGAGCGCCTCGGGCGAGATCCCCTCGACCTTGCGCCCTGAGGTCAGCGCAGCGCGCCGCATGAAGTGCAAAGCCAGGGGCTCAATGTCCTCGCGGCGCTCGCGCAGCGGCGGGCAGACGATGGGGATTACCTTCAGGCGATAGTAGAGGTCTTCGCGGAACCTGCCCTCCCTCAGCATCAGCTCGAGTTTCCTGTTGGTGGCGGCGATGATGCGGACATCCACCTTGATGGGTTCCGTTCCGCCCACTCGCAGAATCTCCCGCTCCTGGAGCGCCCGCAGGATTTTGGACTGGAGTGCCAGCGTGGTGTCGCCGATCTCGTCCAGAAACAGCGTGGAGCGGTGCGCCCGCTCGAAGAGACCCTTCTTCTGCGCGTGCGCGTCGGTGAAGGCGCCCTTCTCGTGACCGAAGAGCTCGCTCTCCAGCAGGGTTTCGGTCAGGGCGGCGCAGTTAACGGCCAGGAAAGGCTGGTCCTTGCGCGGGCTGTTGTTGTGAATCTCGCGGGCCACCAACTCCTTGCCGGTTCCGCTCTCGCCGAGGATCAGCACCGTGTGCGAGCTGGGCGCCACCTTGAGGATCAATCGCCGCATGTTCTGGTACGCAGGCGAGTCGCCGACGATCCTCTGGCGCAGCGCGGATAACCGGTCGAAGATCTCCTCCACCACACCGAGCAGCCGCTCGCGCTCGACCGGCTTCTCCAGGTAGGCATAGACGCCTTTTTTGGTAGCTTCAATGGCCGATTCGATCGTTGAATAGCCCGTGATGACCACGACCGCGACCGTGGGATCCCGCTGGACAATATCGGACAGAAGCTGTAGTCCGGACATGCCCGGCATGTTCATGTCGGTGATGACCAGGTCGAATCGCTGGTGTTCGAGCCGCCGCCGGGCGGCCTCGCCGCTCGGCGCGATTTCCACGTGGTAGTCTTCACCTTCGAGAATGTCGCGATAGATCTCGCGCTGACGTTCTTCGTCGTCGACGACCAGGATGGCTGAATCGGGCATGGCTGGGAAGTGGCGTCGTTTGCTCAGTTAAGTCGTCTTAGGGACATCGTCATTCCCGCGAAAGCGGGAATCCATTAAGAAAATCCTTGGGATAGTGCGCCCCACAAGTGGATTCCCGCTTTCGCGGGAATGGCGATGTCTCAAATGACGCTACTACCCATGGCTGATTCTGACTTCCGGCTTCTGACTTCTGATTTCTGGCTTCTGCTCTAGGTCCGTACGACCTCCCGCGGCTCGGGAAGGCTCTCGGGCGGCGCGGTCAGCTTAACGGGTAACTCCACCACCATCACCGTCCCTCGCATGTCCGCGTCGGACGCAAAAATGCGGCCCCCGTGGTCCTCGATGATCTTACGGGTGATGGCGAGGCCGAGACCGAATCCCGTCGCCTTGGTTGAGAAGTAAGGCGCGAAGATTCGCTCCCGGTCCTGCGGAGGAATTCCCGGACCGGTGTCGGCAAAGCGCAACTGCAGCGTGCCTTGGTTTCCGTGGTTGTTGGGTGCGAGAAGCCCGCCCGAGACGTGAATCCTGCCGCCCTGCGGCATGGCTTGGACGGCGTTCGTCAGAATGTTGAGGAAGCACGTTTTCATCTGACGGGTGTCGGCCTGGAGGGGCGGCAGGTCCGCCGGCACATCGGTGGTGATCGAGATGTCCTGGGTATGAGCCTGCTTCTCCACCACGGCCACGGCTTCGTCAATGACCGCCCCGAAATCGCACGGGGCGAGTTCTGGCGGCGACTGGCGGCCCGCCGCCAGAAAATCGTTCACCAGATGATTCAGGCGGCTGACTTCGTCCTTGACCGCCGCGAGATTACGCTCGATCTCCCGGGCACGCGCGGCCCCGACCCCCAAGTGCTTGGCGCGAATCTGGTCGATGCTGAGATTGATGAAATTCAGCGAATTCCGGACCTCGTGCGCCACGGTTCCGGCGAATCGTCCCAGCAAAGACAGTTTCTCGGCCTCGTTCAGCCGCTCCTGCAATTGGCGGCTCTCGCGCAGACGCGCCACCATCTCGTTGAAAGTTCGCGCCAGGCGTCCCATCTCGTCCGACCCCGAATCGAGCAGAGTCACGGAAAGATCGCCTTGGGCCACCCGCGTGGTGGCATTGACCAGCTTGCTGATAGGGCGGGTGAACTGGAAGGCCAGCAGCACCACAAAAAACATTCCTGTGAGCAGAGTGACGATAATCCAGGCCGAGCGCACCAGGTCCGTCTGCCGCAATAGATCGTCGACCTCGTCGACCACACCATGAAGCACCAGGTAGCCGATCACCTTGTTGTCGCGAACGATGGGGAACTCGACGGAATACGTGGTCTGCCCGTTGGGATCGAGATTGGTGTCCGGCAGGCTGGCGGAGAGTCGAAAAGGCGTCTGCTCGTCTTTGCGCTTCTTTCCGAACTTGATCTTCTTGCCCAGACGCTTGGGGTCCGTGCTGGCCATGACTTCGCCCGAAGGTGAGGCGGCGTCCACGGTCTCCTTGAGGCCGGCAGCTGTGAGCCGGTCGCGATAGGCCTGCAGCGCCAGGTTGGCGTCGCCCTTCTGGGGAAGCTGCTGCTGATAAGCGGCGAGCTGGTTGATGGTGGTCAGATCTGACGTGATCGTCGCTACGTAGGCACTCACCCTGCCCTGCTGGCGGTGATACGTCCAGAAGAGCACGGCGCTGGTGGACGCCATGGTCAGCAGCATGACCAGGGCGAGGCGGGTGCGGAAGCTGAGGTTCGAGAAGATGTCGCCGCGGGGCGCCCGCCGTGGCTCAGGCTTCGGCGCGAGCGGGCCGCGGGAAGCGGTTTCCGCCGGGGGCAGAATCGAGATGGGGTTGTGCCGCCAGGCCATAAACCTGCGTCAGTCTTTCAGTACCTCAGTTTATCAGTTTTCAGTGGTCAGGAATCCGGGCACTGAATCAGTGACCCGACCACGAACTGACTACTGAAAGACTGACGTACTGAAAACTGACGAACGGCTTAGAGCGAGCGTAGGAAGTTGACCAGGTCCTGCTGGTTGGTGGCTGAGAGCGCGTTGAAGGCGTTGATCACGTTATTAGCTTCGGAGGCCTGGTAGCCGTTATAGGTTCCGCCCGTGCAGTACGTATCCGAGTGATCTTCGATCGCCTGCACGATGTCCGAAGTGCGGCCGTCGTGCAGGAAGAAGATGCGCTGGCCCACGCCCCAGAGCGGCGGAACCCGGTACATGTCGCCGCCGGCGGCGCCGTCGACGACGCCGTCCGCCAGGCAGTTGCCCATGTGGTGCAGGAGCAGGTCCGAGTACAGGTTAACGTTCTGACTGCCGAGCGCCGAGATCGACGACTTGGGCGTTTTGAATTGAGTCGGGGACGGTGACGAATGGCAGATGTTGCAGCCGATCGTATTGAATTGGTTCTGACCATTGATGGTCGAGGAATTCGGCGGCGCCGGCGTCGGCGGCTGCAGGAACCGGATGAACAACGCCTGCCGCTCCGGATCTCCCGGGAAGCGGTGCGCATTCGGATTGATGAAGTTGAAGTGGTCCTCGGGAACGCCGTTCAGGATACAGCTGGGATTGCTCTCGTCGAGTTCGTTCGGGAAGGCGGCGTTGCTGACGCCCTCTTCGATAAGGTAGGCTCCCGCCGAGAACAGCAGCGTCGAGCGCTCCTGTGCCTTCCATCCAAACCGGCTGATGGTGTTGTCCGGGGCCGGTTGCGTGGTGCCGCAGATTCCCGTGCTCGCCTCATTGGCGCACTGCGCCGCCTGGTTCGAGAGGATCTGGGGCTCGGGGATGATCTCCACCAGGCCGTCGCCGAACATCGGCAGAGGCGTATGCATAATAAGATCCGCAGCGGCCTGTGCTCCAGGGAAGTTCGGCTGCAGGATATCGCAGCTTCCGGCATCGGAGCGGCCGGTGATTGTGAAGAGCTCCTGGGTAAAGCCTCCGGCGATCGAGTAGGGATTCCCGGGCAGCACTTGAGGGAATCGCGCGTTTGCCATGACTCCCGTTTGACTTTCAAACGAGGGCATCTCATTGAGAGCGCCATCGAGGTCAAATATCGAAAAGAAGCCGTTGGTAAATGGCGCTACGCCGCCCACAGCGGGCTGGGAATGGCAGCCGTTGCAAGAGTTGAAATTGAAACGGGGCCCGAGGCCCAGGTTGCCGGTCCCTCCGTTGCCGACGCCTGTGACCGAATTGATCTCGATGAAAGTGGCCGTGATAGTGCCTTCAACGTTCTTCTGATTCTGCGTAAGACCTGGAAAGAATGTCCCCGCGCCTGCCGCACCGCCCCGTACTCCGGGATCCTGGGCGGAGGATTGGGCCCGGACGGCAACCACCATGAGCAGTGGCGCCAATGACAGGACCGCCACCGCAATCATCAGAAACCTCGAAATGGCCTTAAGACTCGACACGCGGCGCGCTCCTTCCATGTCCGGCATGGGCCCTCCTCTGTTCTCCGGTACTGGGTCTGTTTGACGCATGGGTGGCCCTTGCGGCCGCCCATCCCCAAGTCCGTTCTGCCATCTGGACGGCCACAAGGGCCGCCCCTACGTCAAACTGCTGCTGGCCTGGCGCGCGGCGCCGATGCCCGATCATAAATCGCGAATGAAATCGAGAACGTCCTGCTGATCCTGTTGCGAAAGGGCGTTGAACGCGTTGACCGAGTTCAAGGCTTCCGAAGCCTGATAGCTGCCCGCGCAGCCCGTACCGTTGACGATGTTCCAGGCGTGGTCCTGGATCGCGACGAATAGATCGCTGGTGCGGCCGTCGTGCATGAAGAAGGCGCGCTTGCCGGCGCCCCACAGCGGCGGCGTCCGCCACATGTCCCCTTGCGCCGTGCCCTGCACAATGTTGTCCGCCAGGCAATTTCCCATATGATGCAGCAGCAAGTCCGAATAAAGATTGAGGGTCTTGCTCTGCATGAACGAGCCCATGGAGGCCAAGGCCGGCGTGGTATAGGACACCTTGTGACAGTTGTTGCAGCCAATGGTACTAAAGTCGGTCTGGCCTTGCAGCGCCTGGGTGCTGAACTTGGCCGGCGTGGGCGGAGCCAGGAAGCTCATGAACAGCGCCATGCGCTCTGGGTCGCCCGTGAACTGATCGAATGGGATCGTGGAGACGAAATTGGTTCCGGATTCCGGCACCCCGTTGAACAGGCAGCTTTGTTGGGTTTGATTGATTTCGTTGGGAAAATACTCGTTGGTTACACCCAGTTCGGTATTCAGTTCCTCGGCGGCGGCGACGATCAGACCGCGCCATTGGGCCTTCCAGCCCAGACGGTTCACGTCACCGGCGTGGACGTCGATGCTGGGCACGCCGCAGACTCCCGTCGTCCCCTTGTTGGCGCATTCCGAGTTCGCCTGATTCGTGATCGAATTATTCTGGATGATCTCAATCAAGCCGTCGCCGAAGGTCTCGATCGGCCGGCGGAAGACCAGGTTGTTCTGCGATTGAGCCTGGGAGAAGTTCGGTTGAGCCAGAGTGCAGCCCCTGGCGTCGCTCCGGCCGGTGACGGTGAAGAGTTGGTGGATCGAGCCGTCGGGGGTCGCGAGGTCCGACATCCAGGGAAATCGAGCCACCAGTTCGGGCCCGTTCGTCGTTTCAAAGGAGGGCATTGTATTGGTCGCGCCGTTTGCCTGATACACCCCAAACAGCGGGTTCTGCGATACAGTCCCGCCCGGAAGGTCAAATGCGGCGTCCCCGCCCACGGCGGGCTGCATATGGCAACTCGCGCACGAGGTGGAATTGAACACCGGGCCCAAGCCCCCATTCGTCGTCGTCGTGGGCACGCTGAAAACGGCGTTGAAGTTGGTCTGCCCGTCGATAAATGTCGTCGTTTGCGTGGAGCTTAAGCCCGGAATCGCTCCGCCTGCGCCCGGGCCGCCGCCTCGAACTCCAGGGTCGTGGACGGTTACGGGTCGCTGGCCGGACTGGGGTGGTGAAAGCGCGAACGCCATCGCCGCGAGTGCGCACAGACCGGCAACGATCAGGACTGCCCCTGCGCCTATACTCAAGCGCCCGGTGCGGCCCCACTTGACAGACATGGCTACCTCCTTTAGTACGGGCTGTCAGCGGAAGAAAACCACAACTGGGAAGCAGAATACTCCCCCGATTAGCTTCAAACTACCTCGGCCCCACCCTTTGCGGCAGACCTCAAGTCTGCCCAAAAACGCATTTTCCATGAGAGCAAAACAGCAAGGTAAAGTCAACGGCGTCAACTTTGTGATATCTCCGTTTGCGTTAGCTTTCTGCTAACCAGCGAAAATACTCCCTTTGCCCAGACACAACCGCTCAGGCGCTTGGATAGAGCTGGTATAGCATCCAGTAGACGAGGACTCCAGTAACCGAGACATAAAACCAGGTGGGCAGAGTCCAGCGGGCGATCTTCTTGTGCTTTGAGAAGTCGCTGCGAAGGGCCCGGGTGAGCGTGACGATGACCAGCGGAACGATTGCCGCCGCGAGTATGGTGTGCGATCCGAGTAGGGCGAAGTAGAACTCGCGAACCGAGCCGGTTCCGCGAAAGCGCGTCACACCGTGATGCGCATGGTACCAAAGATAGCAGACCAGGAAGAGCGTCGAGCTTGTGACCGCTGCCAGCATGCATATCTTGTGGGCGGTGATTCTTCGATTCCGTATGAAGACATATCCCGTGGCTAACAGCAGGGCGCTGGCGGCATTCAGCGTGGCGTCGATGGCAGGGAAGTAGCTGAGAGGAATCACACTCGCGATGCCTAGGCCACAGACTTTTTGTCCAGCATCAGCAATCCGAAGAGGATGGGCAAATAAAGCACCGATGCCAGAAGGACGCGACGCGCCAGCGTCCGCGAGCGTGTGATCGCCAGGAGCATCCCGAACCCGGAGAAAGCGATGCCTAGGACCATCGCGCCGCAAAGATACGCCGGTCCCGCCGCCCCAGACCAAGCGGGCCCCAGGCTGACCGGAAGCAGGACAAGGGACGAGATCGCCATCTGCCACGCCATCGATCGGCCGTCGTCCGGCGGCAGCATGTGATATCCGGCCCGCGAGTAATCCTCACGGTACATCCAGGCGATCGAAAGGAAGTGGGGGAACTGCCAGAGGAACACCACGGCGAACAAGATCCACGCTTCCAGGTGAAGAGTGCCGCGTGCCGCCGCGTACCCGATCAAGGGGGGGGCGGCGCCGGGAAAAGCCCCGATGAACATGCACCATGCGCTCCGGCGCTTCAGCGGCGTGTAGATCGCGAGATAACTGACCAGCGTGGCCGCTGCCAATAGGCTCGCCAGCAGGTTGACCGCCAGCGCGAGGTAGACAGCCCCGCCGATCGAAAGGCCAAGTCCGAAGAGCATGGCCTCCGTGGAATTGAGGCGCCCCGCCGGCAGCGGACGCTGAGCCGTCCTTCGCATCCGGGCGTCAAACGATCGCTCGATGTATTGATTCAGCGTGGCGGTGCCACTGGCAACGAGGAGGGTGCCGACTAGCGTATTCAGTAGCGGCGGAAGGCGGAAAGACCCCTGCCAACCGAGGTCAAATCCCACCGCCGCGGCGATCAGGACCAGGAAATTGACCTCCGGCTTGGTGAGCGTCCAATAGTCGCGGAGACGCACCGTGAAGCGGGCAGTCCGATTTGCGGAGCTTGCTGGCATCGTGTTCGGATTTCAACCACGCCCAAGGTTGGGTCTTTCAGCTTAACGCCAGCGGGGTCGAATGTAAACCCTCACGATGTGGATGTGGTAGTGGTCTCATTTGCGGCATCGTTATTCCCGCGAAAACGGGAATCCACTTATGGGGGGCGCACGGTCTCAAGAATTCTTCCAATGGATTCCCGCTTTTGCGGGAATGACGATGCCCCTAAGGCGATTTCAAATGACAATCACAGCGCTACCCAAATGTGGTCAAAAAACGAGCGGACTGCCTGGATGAATCCGGACGGACCGGTGTAGCGGCCGGCCGTCCCAGGCAATCCGCCTGAGTGCCAAAGGACAGAGGAGAAAACTTGTTCAGACGATCCCGGAATCGGCCTGGTCGCGCAGCTGCTTGAGCTCGCGCTGAAGCTCCTGCATGGCAGGGCCGCTCTGCTTTATCCAATCGCCCTTCTCTTTCTGAAGTTGCTGCATTTGATCGCGGAGTTGCCTTGCCTCGGCGCGAGCTGCGTCAGCGTCCTTTTGAAACTCGTCTTGTTGCGACTGGAACTCCTGGCGCATAGCCTGGGCTTCCTGGGCCAATTGCTGAGCGTCGAAGATTTGGGCTTCGAGATCGGCTGCGCCGGGTCCACCGTTGGACGCGGTGTCCGGCACCGGACGCCAGAGTCCCTGCCGCGACGGCGCCTCGAGATGGACGCTCAGCGTCTGCTGCTTGTGATCGCGGACAATCGTCAGCGTTACGTCCTGACTTTTCCCGCGATCGCGGTTCGTCAGAGCGTGATGCAAATCATCGGCTGACTCCACCGGCGTGGAATCGAGCTTAACGATGCAATCGCCTGCTTTGAGTCCTGCTTTCGCAGCGGCACTGCCCTCGTTCACTTCCCGGACCAGCACCCCTTTGCCGTCATTGACGCCGAAGTAGGCCCCCAACTGCGGCGTGAGCGACTCCACCTCGATGCCGAGGCGCGGGCCGCCGAAGTTGAACGTGAAATCGCGCATCGGCATATTGACATTCGGCCAGATCTTGCCCGGCCCCATCGACATCAGCGGACCGAGGCCGTTATCCCGGCGCTCCAGCGTGGCGCTCAACGTCTTCGTTTCGCCTTTGCGCAGCACTTCAATCGGGACAACCCGTCCGGACGGGGTCTCGCCCACCACGCGTCGCAACTCGGCCACGCTGTGCACTCGCTGGCCTGCGAACTGCTCGATCACGTCGCCGGGTTCGAGGCCTGCCTTGGCAGCCGGGCTGTCCGGCTCAACGCTCTTGACCACGGCGCCGTAATTCTCGCCCAACTTCCAATCGCGAGCCTGCTGAGCCGTCACGTCTGCGAGATCGACGCCTAGCCACGAGTCTCCCGTACCCTGGACGAATACGTTCAGGTTCCGCGAATCGGAATCATCGTCTCCTTGCGCGCGAAGCACAGTGATTCCGAGCACCGCACTGAGGGCGACGATGGCGAGCGCCAATCCGATCTTCTTCTTGTGGTTCATTCCTTGCTCTCCTTTCGCCGCAATGGCATCGGCCCCTCCGCGACCGGGCTCACTGCTGGCCGCTGTCTTCTGTCAGAACTTTTTGCATTTGTTCCAGGCGCTGCTGTTGCTCCTGCATTACCTGGCGCAACACTTCCAGAGCCTGTTCCTGCTCCTTCGCCTGCTCCTGCCACGTCCTCCAGAACTCGAGCTGCGAAGCCTTGACGCGCGCCAACGTCCGGGCGTCCTCTTTGCGAATCTCGATGCTTCCCAGGCTGGTGCGTAAGCTGAGCGGCGGCCCGCCGCCCGCCAGTGCTCCGACTCCCTGGACGAAGCCGAGCCCGAGATCGCCGGGACTCTGGCGGCGCATCGTCAGGGGAAAGTCGGAAGCGATCGCCTGCCCGATTCCGTTTTCAATGAGAGCGTTCACCGTGAGGGGCAGATCGGGTGGCACGAAGACGTGAACATCACCCATGATGGACCGTAGGCTAGAGGCGCTGAAGGCCTCGTGGCCGGCGTCGATCTGCGCCAGGATGTTGCCCATCGAGGTCTGAGCCTGCACCGCGCCCATCACCTGCAGCAGATCGATGCTGCCGCCGCCGGTTTGCACCTGCACCCGCCCCCGGGCGCCGTCAAGATGAATGCTCCCGGCGGCGCTGTCGGCGCGGACGCTGCTGCCGCACTGACCCAATTGGATCTGGCCACCGTCGGTTTCGGCCGTCACCGGGCCCGATGCCCCGCGCAACACGATGTCGCCGGCAGCCGTCTGCGCGTGGGCGCTCCCGCCGATCATCCCGGCGACGATGTCGCCGCCGTTGCTATCAAAGTAAGCGTCGCCCTTGACGTCGCCTACGCGGATGCTACCGCCTGCCGTGTGGGCGTCCAGTCGCTGGCCGATGTTGCCGAGCGTAATGTTCCCGCCGCCGGTGTCGACCCTCACGGCGCCCGTCAGATCTCCGCTGCGAATGTCGCCACCCGCCGTAGACGCTCGCAGATCTCCGTTGAGCCCGCACACCTGGATGCCGCCGTCCTGTGTTTGCAGATCAAGATTGAAGCGCCGCGGGACCTGAATGCTGAAGAAAGCCCCGATGCGCCCCGCCAGAGGATCGCGACTGGGGAGCTTCAACTCGAGATAGGCGCCGTCGGGGGGGGCACGTCGCGCTATCAGCGCCGCGCGTGAAAAGAACGGGCGGGCGTCAGTACCGGAGGGCGTGAAGGCCAGCAGCTTCACCTCGCACTCGAGTTTGTCGGAGTCCGTGCCCGGCACCACGGTCACGGTGCCCCGGTCGGCGCGCAGGACCAGCCGCCCGCCGGGTTTCACTGGCACATAGCAGGCGTCCATTTCGGTCCAAAACCGGCCCTCGCGTCGGGGCGTTCCCCGGCGTACATACGGGCCCTCGGCCGCCGCCAGGGGCAGGCTCGATGCCAGAAGCAACACGACGATCAACGCTGGACTTCTTCGCACTCAAATACTCCGTCAGAATCAGAACGGCGGCTGCCCGAGTTGCTGCAAGGCGGTCTCGGACTTCAGACGCACATACCGGTCGGAATCCTGTGCCGCCAGCCGCTCGAGCGCCGGCACCAGGTCCTGGCCGTGGTCCGCCGAGACGTGCTGTACCAGAGCGTCAACCGCCGCCCCGCGCACCCCGGCATTCGAATCCTTCTCCGCGGCATCCACGAAGGCCTGGGCCGTCTCCGGAGCCCACTTTGACCGGGCGGCCGTTTGCAGCGCCTGCAGCCGGACGCCGGCGTTGCTGTCATGCTCGAGAGAGTACAGCATCGCGTCGCGGATTACCGGATCAGCGCCGCCGTCCCTGCCAATCGCGTTCAGCGTGTCGAGCCGGATGCCGGGATTGTCGTAGTTCTTCAGCGCGTACACCAACACTTGCCGCACCTGAGGATCGTCGAGGGATCCTTGCAATGTCATCCCCTTTTCGGCGTTCAGCGTGATGTGCAACTGGCCGGTCTCAGGATCGGGCGCAACCTGACTGATGCTGCTGATCCGGGCGTCGCCCAGCGTGCCGCCGGCTATTCCGGCTGTCGTCGGTCCCGGTGAGGATGCGCCCGGCGCGGCCGGTATGGGTCCGACCCGGGGACGCAGCAGCCAGCCAACACTGAACCCTAACGCCACCAGGGTAAGCGCAGACATTACCCGTGCCGGATGGGCCGTCGCCACATCGAACCAGGACCGGACGAGAGCGCGCCAACTCGTCTGCTCCCGGTCCAGAGCTTCTTCGAGCCGCAATCGGGAGCGAACGAGAAGGTCCGGCGGAGGACCGGCCGCGGAATTCTGGGCTAGTAATCCCTGGAGGCTGCGGAGTTCCGCCAGCGACTGGCGGCATCGCTCGCAGGAGGCGAGGTGCTCCCCAACGCTCTCACAGTCCGCCGATCCCAATTCGCCGTAGGCGTATAGCGCCAGACTCTGATCGATCTCCTGACAGGTCATGCTTCGCCTCTCATATCAAATCAAACCTGCTGAAAGAAACCTTCCGAGCAGGGTCTTCTCTCAATCCGCAATGGGACGAGATCTGCTGCACACAAGCTGATGATTCTAATGACGTTTCCAGCTTTGTTTCGCGCGGTCACATCAAGTCTCCCAACTCGCTTCGCAGCTTTTGCGTGGCCCGGAAGAGGCAGTTTTTGGCCGTCTCTTCGCTGGTGCCGCACATCTCGCCGATCACCCTCAGCTTCAGTCCTTCATAGTGCCGCAGCTCGAAAACCATACGCTCCCTTGGGCTTAGCCGGGCCATAGCCTGCTCGAGCCGCCGCCTGATCTCCCGCGACTGCAATGCGCGTTCCGGGTCAAGCGAGGGACGATCGTCGGCCAGCGTGTGGAAGTACTCCGGCTGGCCCTCCTCCACCGGCGGGGGTTGCACCTCGCGACGTGTCTGTTTCCGCCGCAAATGATCGAGGCAGACGTTCGTGACCACGCGGTAGAGCCAGGTGGAGAATCTCGATTCGAACCGGAAGTGGCTGAGCGACCGGTAGACCTTCAGAAAGACTTCCTGGAACAGGTCCGAGGCTTCATCGGCGGTGCCGGCCACGCGCAGTACCATGCGCAGCACGCCCTGATCGTACTTGCGCACCAGCGAATCGAACGCCGCGCGATCCCCTCCCTGGGCCTGGCGAACGAGGGCAGTCTCCTCCACCCCCGCCAGCGGCGAGCCGTCGGCGGGAATTTTGCCGGCTAACTCCAAACAGGCGCCATCCATTCGAAGTCTGTCTTTCTCTAGCTCACGACTCTTCCCACTTATTCTGACGCAGTCTGGCTGGAAACGTAAGCCGGGCTGAATTGCCGATTGACGATTGGTGATTTACGATTGACGATTGTTGTTCCTCGCACCGAGAGGGGATTTGCAACCGGATGCTGTCCTGATTCCGGCGTAGGGGCGGCCCTTGTGGCCGCCCAAGTGAGGACAGCACAACTCTCGGGCGGCCACAAGGGCCGCCCCTACGCCGAATCGGGGGTTTTCAATCGTCAATCGTCGATCGTCAATCGTCAATTCCCTGGTGCCTCGCAGAGCAATTCAAAGCCTCGACTCGCAGGGGGCGCCCTCCGAAGGACGCGCGGGCAAGCTGCGGCTGGACATGAACGAGAACACGGCCGGGCCCTCGCCGGCGATCGTCCGCGCGGTGCAACGTGCGGCGCGCGACGGGCAACTTGGGACTTATCCGGAGTACCAGGCGGCTCGGGCAGTCCTGGCCCGGCATTTCGGCGTGCTCGCCCGCGAACTGCTTCTGACCAATGGCATCGACGATGCGCTCAAGCTGATCTGCGACACCTTCGTCGATCGCGGCGACGTCCTGCTGCTGCCCGATCCTACTTTCACCATGTACCGGTTCTTTCATTTGGTGGCGGGAGGCAAGGCGGTCCTCCTGCCCTACGACCGGAATTTCCGCCTGCCTCTCGGCGGCCTCCTCGACGCCCTGCGTCCCACGCGGGGCCGCCCGCCGCGATGGCTCGTGCTGGCGAATCCCAACAATCCGACGGGAACCCTGATTCCGCCGTCGGAGCTCAAGGTCATTCTGCGCGGCGCACCCGATACGCTGGTCCTGGTGGACGAGGCTTACTTCGACTATTCCGGCGCGACCGTGCTGCCCTGGATCAGGCAGTACCCGAACCTGGCGGTTACACGGACATTCTCCAAGGCTCACGGTCTCGCCGCACTGCGACTGGGCATGATTTTCGCGTGCCAGGAGCTTGCCGATACCCTGCGGCGCGCCCAACCGGTCTTCCCGGTGAACTCGCTGGCGCTCGCCGGAGCGCTTGAATCGATTCGGTACCCGGAAGCGATCCGCAAGCACGTGGAGCGGGTGATCCGGGCGCGCGCCTTTCTCTGCCGGTTCCTTGATTCGTCGGGCGTGCCCTACGCTCCAAGCGCTGCCAACTTCGTCTTTGCGTCGTTCGGTGAACGTGCCCCTGTGATTGCACGACGGCTCGAAAAGCGAGGCATCCTCATCCGGCACTGGCCTAATGATCCCCGGTTACGACGCTGCTTCAGGATTGGAATCGGCACGACGGCGGAGATGCGGGCGTTCATCGAGGCGCTTCAGAGCCTGCGCAAGATGATCGAACCGCAGGACGCGGAGAAAGTGTGGGGGCAGGTCTTCGAGGGCGGCTCCTAGGACTCCTTGCTTCTCTCATCCTCACCCACATAAATCCTGGGCACGCGCTTCCCGATCGAGCACAGCACTTCATACGGCACCGTCCCGATCTCCGTCGCGATCTCCTGCGCGGTGATGCGGCAGTGCTCGGAGCTGCCGATTAGGACTACTTCGTCACCTACTTCGACGCCGGGAATGTCGGTGACGTCGATCAGCGTCAGGTCCATGCTGATGTTGCCCACAATCCGGGCGTAGTCGTCATTGACGATCACGCGGCCCCGGCTGGAAAGCTGCCGGCTGAGGCCATCGGCATAGCCTACCGGGACAGTGGCAATGCGGGACGGGCGGCGGCTGTAGAAGGCGGCGCCGTAACCGAGCGGGGTGTTGCTCGGGACGTCTTTCAAGTAGACCACGCGCGATTTGAAGGTGAGCACGGGCTCGAATTCCGCCGCGCCGGGCGCCGTGGCCGTCGGCGTCGATTGCCGGCCCGCAGGCCCCCAAGGTATGCCGGGCGGCCAGTTCGGGGGCAGGACCAAGGGCAGGCAGTAGCCGTACAGAAGCGCCCCGATCCGCACCATGTTCTCGCCGATGTCGCGCCGCACCAGGAGCGCGGCGCTGTTCGAGACGTGAATCCATTCGGGCTGCACCTTGTACCAGGGCAGCTCCTTGAGCGCCGCCTGGAAGTGCGCCAGTTGCTCGTCGGTCTGCGTGGCCACCATGTCCTCGGCGGACGCCAAGTGCGTAAAGATGCCTTTGAGTTCCAGCCCCTCCAGCTCGATGTAGTGCGCCAGGAACGACGGCACGCGGTTCGGCGGCAGGCCCAGCCGGCCAAGTCCCGTGTCGATTTTGAGATGGAAGGGAATCGGCTTGCCTGACTGCTGCGCGCAGGCGGCGTAGGTATCCAGGCGGGCGGTCGAGGAGATGCTCGGCGTCAGCCTGTACTCCACCAGATCGGCGGGATCGCTCATGTAGAGTCCACCGAGCAGCAGGATCGGCTGTTCGATCCCGGCCTCGCGCAGTTCCACCGCTTCCTCGACCGTGGCCACGCCCAGCCAGTCCACGCCGCAGGCTGCCAGGCACCGCGCCACCGCGACCGCGCCGTGGCCGTAAGCGTCGGCCTTGAGGATCGCCATCACGCGTCGCGCGCCCGCGAGCCGCCGAACGCGCTCAAAATTGCGGCGCAGCGCGGGCAGGGAAATCTCCGCCCATGTCGGACGCAGCAGCTTTGTGGTCGCGGGGGAGATTACGGTCAATGCGTGCCTCGTCGTTGCTCGGCCGCGTAGGCCAAGGTGGCGTGGATGTCATCAGACGAAAGTTGGGGGTAGTGGGAAATGATCTCGTCCGGAGTCAGCCCTTCGGCAAGCCCGCCCAAAACGATCGCGATGTAGATCCTCGTGCCACGAATGCACGGCTGTCCACCGCAGACACGGGAGTCAATACTGATCCTTTTCAACAGATCATCTCGCGTTACGCAGTTCGTGTCGACTCGAGCAACCCCTAAGCTCCAAAATGGGGAAGAGTTGCCTTGATATCTGGCCAGACGATCCACCACGCGGCAATGAACGAGACGAGCCAAAGGAATCCGAAGACTATGCCCAGAAACAACCCCAAACCCAAGCTGGGATGCTTCCCGCTGTAAAGAACGCCGAAGCTTCCGTGGCGGATCAGGGCCCAAACCCCTGCTTCCAGTAACACGACCAGACCGACGTAAAGGCCGCACGTCAGCAGCCCGAGCTTACCTAAGAACACGTCACATTCCCTGTATACACTGTCAAAGGCCTGGTGCAGCCCGTATGCGATCTACGATTCGCCTCTCCGGCTCTACGAACCCCGAATCCCGAACCCCCAATCCCCGGTTCTCAGTAATTCCCGTCCGGCTCCCGCTCCAGCGGCCCGTTCTCAAATCGCACAAATGACTTCTGAAATACCACGTTGACCTCGCCCGTCGGACCGTTGCGTTGCTTGCCGATGATGAGCTTCGTTTCGAGGCCCGCGCTCGGGTCGAACTCTTCCGCTTCCGACACCTGTTTGCGGTCGCGATGGATGAAGATCACCACATCCGCGTCCTGCTCGATGGAGCCGGACTCGCGCAGGTGGAAGAGCTGCGGCGGACCTCCGCCTTCTTTGCCGCGCGGCTCCGAAGCGCGGCTCAACTGCGAGAGCGCCAGCACGGGAATGTTCAGCTCCTTGGCGATTGCCTTCAGGTTGCGCGAAATGTAGCTGACCTCCTGGGTGCGATTCTCGAAGCGGCCGTGCCCGGTGGCGAGTTGCAGATAATCGATGATCAACAGATCCAGGCCGCGCTCATGAGCGAGCTGGCGCGCCTTGGCGCGGATCTGGAGCACGCTGAGCGAAGGCGTATCTTCGATGAAGATCGGCGCTTCGGCCAGCTTGCCGAGCGCTTCCGTCATCTTGGCCCAATCGGTCTTGCTGGAGAATCCGGTGCGCAACTTATGGCTGTCCACGCGCGCTTCCGAGCACAGCAGGCGGATAACCAGCGATTCCTTGCTCATCTCGAGCGAAAACATCCCCACTTTCCTGCCGTGCAGGGAGGCGTAGGCGGCGATATTCATGGCCAGCGCCGTTTTACCCAGGGATGGCCGCGCCGCCACGATGATCAACTCGCCGGGCTGGAGGCCGGAAGTCATCGTGTCCAGATCGGTAAATCCGGTCTCGACGCCCGTGACGCGCTGGCCGCGATCGAGCAGCACGTCGATAGTGCCGAAGCTCGATTTGACGATGTCCTTGATGCCGAGAAAACCGGACTGCGTTTTCTCGCCCGCGATTTCGTAGATCTGCCGCTGCGCGTCGTCGATCAGCACCTCGGGGTCTTCGGACGCCTCGAAAGCGCGGCTCATCACGTTGCTGGAAGCGTTGATCAACCGCCGCAGAATCGACTTTTCCTTGATGATCCGGGCGTAGTTCAGGACGAAGGCATAATCGCCGACGGGGACGCCGTCGCTCAGGCTGGCGAGATAGACGATGCCCCCGGCCTTCTCCAGCAGCCCGCTCTTCTTCAGTTCGTCGGAGAGCGTGACCACGTCGACCGTGCGATTCTTCTCAGAGAGGCTCACGACCTGCTGGAAGATCAGGCGGTGCGCGTCGGCGAAAAGGTCCTCGGGCCGGAGCATCCCGCCCACCACATTGAGCGCGGTGTTGTCGAGAAGAATGGAGCCGAGCAGGGCGCGCTCGGCGTCTTGATTCTGGGGCAAAGATCGTTCGCTCAAGGCAGCTCTTCGGGCCGGAAATTTTTTGACGGCGCGGGGACATTATAGCAGCCCCGCAAAAGCGGTTCGTCTCCAATGCTGGTGTCTTTTGCGCGGTCCGCGAGCGCAGTCATTCCCGCGGAAGCGGAGTTCCATCAGGAAATTCTCGAGATATCGCCCCATAAGTGGATTCCCACCTTCGCGGGAATGACTGCGCCTCGAAAAGGGATCTCATCGCATGACAACATCGCCCGCAGCGTTGCAACTCCAGGGCGTCGATCCCCATCAAGTTAAGGGAGCTTCGCAGCGCGAATGCGTAAGGGGTCGTATTTACAGCCTCGGGACCGTATGCCATAATCGCCCACAGGTGAACGTTGGGCCAACGAAGGGAAATCATGACGAAAATCCGCCAGACAGTCGGGACAGGCATCACTTTAATCCTATTTTGGGGAACTGCGGTGCTCTGGGGCCAGCAGAAGCCCGCGCCGAGTGAGCCTCCGTCCGAATCGGCTCGTGGCGGCAACACCCAGCCGCCGGCCGCACAAAGCGGCACCGCCGACCATGCTGTCTCGTACTACCACTTCATGATGGCGCGCCGCGACGAAGAACTAGCGGGTATCAGCAACCGGCCCGAGCTGGTGGACAAAGCCGTCGCCGAATACAAGGCGGCCATGGCCGCCGATCCGGATTCGCTCTTCCTCCGCACCCAGCTTGCCGAACTCTACTACCGCGCCGACCGCGTGGGCGACGCGGTGCGCGAGGCGCAGGCTGTCCTGCAGGTCAACCCGGACGAAGTCGATGCGCACCGCCTGCTGGCCGGAATCTACCTGCATAGCCTGGGCCAGAACGACGCCGCCGCCAATTCCGAGGGGACGCTCCACAAGGCGATTGCCGAATTTGAAGCTGTTACGCGTCTCGATCCTAAGGATACGGACTCGCTGATTGCTCTCGGCCGGCTTTACCGGCTGACGAATCAGAATCCCAAGGCCGAGGACACGTTTCGCAAGGCAATCGGCGCCGATCCCGGCTCCAAGCCCGCGCTCAGCTATCTTGCGCAGCTCTATCTCGACCAGGGGAATTACGCGGACGCCATCGCAACGCTGGAGCGCATCGCGCCCGGCGATATGGACCCCTCAGCCCTGGTGATGCTGGGCCAGGCCTACCTGCAGACCCGCGATTACGAAAAGGCCGTCGACGCCTACAATCAGGCGTTGCAGCAGGATCCCGAGAACCAGGAACTGCGACAGTACTACGCCGAAGCGCTGCTGAACGGCGGCAAGAACAGCGAGGCGCGCGCCGAGTTTCAGAAGATCCTGAGGACGGACCCCAATGACGGCGCAGCCTGGCTGCGCCTGGGTCACCTGGATCGTGCCGAGGGCCGATTTGACGAAGGCCGCCAGGAACTGGCCAAGGCGCAGAGCCTGCTGCCGGACAACCCCGAAGTCGGCTACGAACAAGCCACGCTCGAAGAGGCCGCCGGCAACGATGACAAGGCCGCCGGCATCCTGCAGGGGCTGCTGAAGAATTCCGCGAAGGCCGACGGCCATTACACCATGGGCGAGGCGGCCAACCGCGCTGTCTTCCTGGAGCGCCTGGGGCTGATCTACCGGAGCGATGAGAAGTACGATCAGGCCATCGCCACTTTCCGCCAGGTCGTGGACCTCGGACCCATGCAGGCGCCCCACGGCGAAGCCCTGATCATCGACACGCTGCGGGTGAGCCGCCAGCCGGCCAAGGCCATGGCGGAAGCGGACGCGGCCGTCGCCAAATACCCCAAGGACCAGCAGCTTGCACTGGTCCGCGCCTCGCTGCTCGGAGAGCAGGGCAAGCCCGACGAAGCGGTGAAGGATCTAAACGCACTGCTTACCGGCAATCCGTCGGATTTCGAAGTGCTGATTGCGATCGCGCAGGTTCAGCTGCAGGCGAAACGCTTTGACGAGGCTCTGGCCGCCGCCCAGAAGGCGCTCACCACCAGCAACAAGCCGGACGACCAGGAGAACGCCCAGTTCACGCTGGGCTCGATCTACGAGCGCCAGAAGCAGTACGACCAGGCCGAGGCGGCGTTCAAGAAAGTGCTGAGCTCCGACCCGACGAACGGCCCCGCCGCCAATTACCTGGGCTACATGCTCGCCGAGCGCGGCGTGCGGCTGGACGAGTCGGTGCATTACATCCAGAAGGCGCTCCAGACGGAGCCGAACAACGGGGCCTACTTGGATAGCCTCGGATGGGCCTATTTGAAAATGCACCGCCCGGACCTCGCCGAAGCCCCCCTCAAGCGCGCCGCGCGGCTCATCACCGACGATCCCACCATCCTCGAGCATCTTGGCAACCTGGACCTCGCCCAGGGCCGTCCCCAGGCTGCCGAGCAGGACTGGGAGCGCGCTCTGGCGGAGTGGCCGGGGGCCGTTAGCACCGACTTCGACGCCCAGGAAGCCGCCAGCCTTCAAAAGAAGCTCGACGAATTGAAGGTCCGCATCGCCAACGGCAAGGCGAACGACAAGCCGGAACCGTAAGAAGAAAACGGAAGTCAGAAGCCGGTGTCATCATGGAGCGAAGCGAAGGATCTGCTTTTGCTTTGTTTTCAACAACGAACAGCAGATGCTTCGCTGCGCTCAGCATGACATCTGCCTAAGATAATGTCCTCTGACTCCTGACTTCTTTCCAATGGGCGCGCTTCGCCTTTCCGCCTTCGCCAAGATCAACCTCGGCCTCCGCATTCTGGGCCAGCGTCCTGACGGCTACCACGAGATCCGCACCGTCTACCAATCGATGTCCCTTGCCGACGGTTTGAATGTGTCGCTGGCCTCGCGCCCTGGTGCGATCGAAGTCGAGGTCGACGTCGCCGACGTGCCCAGCGGCCGCGACAATCTGGTCTACAAGGCTTGCGAACGCTGGCGTGAGGCGCGCGCGACGCGCCGCGGAATCCGGGTAACCATCGAAAAGAAGATACCGGCCGGAAGCGGCCTCGGCGGCGCGAGTAGTGACGCTGCGGCGGCGCTTCTCGCGCTCGAGCGGCTGTCCGGTGATCGGCTGGGGCTAGCGGCCCGGCTTGAACTCGCCGCCGGACTCGGGTCTGACGTCCCGTTCTTTCTGTTTGGAGGACGAGCACTGGGTTGCGGGCGCGGCGAGGAAGTCTATCCCTTGCCCGACCTGCCGCCGCGGCATTGCCTGGTGGTCTTCCCCGGCTTTCCGCAATCGACACGCGAAGCCTATGCGGCCATCGATTCTCAATTGACAGGGGAGCGCCCAGGCCGTAACATATACTCTTTCGGCAAGTGGCCACAGTTCCCGTGGGAGGATTGGGAAGCGGCCGAAAACGACTTTGAGAGCGTCGTTTTCGCAAAGTGGCCGGAGTTGTCAAGGCTGAAGCGACAACTCCTCCGGGCCGGCGCCGAAATGGCATCCCTGACGGGTAGCGGCACTGCCGTCTACGCCATTTTCCCATCCGCCCGAAAACTGGCTTCTGCTCGAATGCTGCTTCCCAGAGAATGGCGCAGCTTCGCGACACGTACTCTTCTGCGTTCGGAGTTCCACGCATTTGGGGACGCCTAGATATAGCCAGGTGATGAGAAATGAACATCTGACTCCAATGAAAGGCTTTACGCCGGGGAGGCGGTCAAACATTAAGGTAAGTCCCACGATGTTGCTGAAAATAAAGGACCGGCTTAGGAGCTGGTGGGTAAGTCCCGATATTCATAAGAACAAATGGACTTAGCCTTTCGAACGGTTTGCTGTAGCCTAGGGCAGGTCGATACTGGGAGGTCGTCCAGTGGTAGGACACATGCCTTTGGAGCATGGAACCCTGGTTCGAGTCCAGGCCTCCCAGCCAAAAAACCAGTGGCGAGTGGCAAGCCAGAAACCAGTGGCGAGTGACGAGTGGCGAGACACACTTTGACGAGTCCAGTTCATTTGGGAAGGGGTGGAGTGACCGGGGAACGAGTGAGGAGTGTCGGCCATTTGTGTGCTTGCCACTTGTCACTTGTCACTTGTCACTGCTTTTGAGATGGCGAGCCAGAAAAAGAATGCGCTCAAGATTTTCACCGGAAATGCTCACCCGGGACTGGCGACGGAGATTGCCCGGAACTTGGGCATGAAGGTCGGCGAGGCGGACGTGGGACGTTTCCCGGACGGCGAAGTCCGGGTGCAGATCCTGGAGAACGTCCGCGGCGCCGATGTTTTTGTGATTCAGCCCACTTGCCGCCCGGTGAACGACAACCTGGTGGAGCTGCTGATCATGCTGGATGCGCTGCGACGCGCCTCGGCGGATCGAATCACAGCGGTGATGCCGTATTACGGCTACGCTCGGCAGGATCGCAAGGACCGCCCGCGGGTGCCCATTTCGTCCAAGGTGGTGGCGGACCTCCTGACCTCGGCGGGCGCGAATCGCGTGCTGGCTCTCGATCTGCACGCGGGGCAGATTCAGGGCTACTTCAACATTCCGGTCGACCATCTTTACGCGACACCGGTCACGGTGGAGTACTTCAAGAAGATGGGGCTGCACAACCTGACGGTGGTTTCGCCAGACACCGGGGGTGTGGAACGTGCGCGGGCATTTGCCAAGCGCCTGGGAGCGCCGCTGGCAATTATCGACAAGCGCCGCGAGGACGCGCACACGGTCGAAGTCATGAATGTGATCGGCGAGGTAGACGGGCGGGTTTGCCTGCTGGTGGATGATTTGATCGACACCGCCGGAACCATTGCGCGCGCCGCCGGCGCCCTGAAGTTGCAGGGTGCGGAGCGGGTGCTGGCCTGCTGCGTTCACGGCGTCTTTGCCGGAAACGCGGTGGAGAAGATGGGCAATTCCGAGCTCGAGCAGGTGGTCGCCACCAACTCGATTCCGCCTTCGCCGGAGGCGCTGCAGTGCGAGCGCATCCACATTTTGAGCATCGCCGGACTGTTCGCCGAAGCCATCCGGTCGATTCACGATGAGACTTCGGTCAGCAAGCTGTTTATCTGAAGAATGGTGTCCTGAATTCGGCGTAGAGGCGGCCCTTGTGGCCGCCCGATCGTTGCTGCCGTTACTTGGGCGGCCACAAGGGCCGCCTCTACGCCGAATTCAGGATGCCGAGGAGTCAGAGAGTCATGAATACCATCCAAGCCGAGCCGCGCGAGGACTTCGGCAAGAACGCGTCGCGCCGCCTGCGTCACGCCGGGCGCATTCCGGCGGTGGTGTACGGCGGCGGCGGCCAGGCCATACCGGTCGCGGTGGACCCGAAAGCGATTACCCAGGTGCTTTATTCGGAAGCCGGGCATAACACCGTTGTCACGCTGGAAATCAAAGGCCGCGCTCCGGCACGGGTGCTGCTGAGCGATTGGCAGGTGGATCCCGTGAACGGTGGGTTGCTGCACGTGGACCTGTTCCGCATCTCGGCGGACACTAAGTTGAAGCTGAAGATCCCGGTTCATCTCACCGGCGAAGCATATGGCGTGAAGACCGAGGGCGGGATTCTCGAGTTCGTCACACGCGAGGTCGAGATCGAATGCCTGCCCGACGATATTCCCGATCACATTACGGTGGACATCACCGACTTCAAGATCGGGCGCAATCTCCGGGCCGGTGACCTGCCCATGGGCGCGAGGGCGAAACTGCTGACCGACCCCACCCGCATGGTGGCTCACGTGGTCGCTCTTCGGGCTGAGGAAGAAAAGCCCGCCGAGGAAGCCGCCGCGGGAGCCGAGGCGGCAGCCGAACCCGAAGTGATCCGCAAGGGCAAGGCCGAGGAGGAAGGCGAGGAAGGCGAGGCCGCAACGGAGAAAGCGGAGAAGAAGGGCGAGAAGAAGGAGAAGAAGTAGCCAGTCCGGAGTCTGACAGTCCGGAGTCCGGAGTTTGTCAGTGCGGAGTCCGAGTCGTCCGGCCGTCGGACTGAGTGACTACGGACTGAGCGACTGCGGACTATGAAACTGGTCGTCGGTCTCGGAAACCCGGGCAACGAGTATGTGCTGACGCCGCACAATCTTGGTTTCATGGCGGCGGACCGGCTGGCCGAGGAGTGCGGCGCGGAAATCTCGCGGCCCGAGTCTCATGCCTTGACAGCGCATGTGAATGTTGGCGGCGTGGACCTGGTGCTGGCCAAGCCGATGACATTCATGAATCTGAGCGGCGTGGCGGTGCGGCGATTGATGGAACGCTACGAGGTCCCGCCCTCGGACTTGGTGGTCCTGGTGGACGAGGCGGACCTGCCCCTCGGCACGATTCGCGTTCGGCCGCGGGGCACGGCCGGCGGGCACAACGGGCTAAAGTCGATTATCGGCGCGCTCGGGTCAATCGACTTCATCCGCGTGCGAATGGGCGTGCAACCGGATCATCCGGTGTCGGACCGCGCGGACCACGTGCTCGGCAGGTTCCGGCGCGACCAGTTGGCATCGGTGGCCGACATGGTCGAGCGCGCCGTGGATGCGGTCGAAGTGATCGTGCGAGAGGGTGTGGAACCGGCCATGAACCGGTTCAATCGCCGGCCCGAGTCCCCGGAAGGTGGTTCGAAAGAGGCATAAGAGGCAGCATCCGGGTTTCGTGCAGTAGGGTTCCAGCAGCCTGCATCAAGTTAGACTGAGATGACAGGCCGTGCAAGATGCGTGCACCCCAAGTCGAGGTGGAGAGGTCTCATGCGTAAATACGAACTGATTTTCATCACGCGGCCGGATATGCCGGAGGAAGAATTGGGCAAGCTCATCGCCCAGATGGAAGGCGTGGTGACAGGCCAGGGCGGGAAGATCGAGAAAGTCGAAAAGATGGGCAAGCGCCGTCTGGCCTATCGCGTCGAACGGCAGAAGGAAGGCATCTACGTGCTCTTTGTGATTGAAGGCAGCGGCGAGGCGGTGAAAGAGTTCGAGCGACGGCTGAAGGTAAACGACTCGGTCATCAAGTATCTCTCCGTGCGGGTCGACGAAGAACTGAAGCGCGCCGAAAAGGCCAAGGCCTGGCGGGCGGAGCAGGCAGCGCGAAAGCCGCGTCCGCGGCCGTCCGGCGGCGAAGGCCAGCAGCAGCCTGAGGCATGAAGGATCGGTCCAGAGTCAGTCAGTCCGGCGTCCGCAGTCGTTCAGTCCGGGGTCCGGAGTCACAGGGTCAGCTTCGTGTGACCAGTTTTTAGACCCTGACTCCGGACTGTCAGACTCCGAACTGGAAGACTGACGAACACGGGACTGAGCGACTGCGGACTACTAGAAGTCCAGTTTAAGGAGCAAGCATGGCGACACCTACGAGCGGTGGTGGCAGTAATCCTGGCGGCGGCGCGGGCCCGGGCGGCGGTACTTCGTCCGGTGGTGGCGGCGGCGGACGCGGTTCCGAGCGTCCGGGAGGAGGACGCCGAAGCGGTCCGGGCGGAGGGCCTGGCGGCCGGCGGCAATACTTCCGGCGCCGCAAAGTTTGCAAGTTTTGTGAAGAGAAGATCGACGTCATCGACTACAAGGACGTCCGGCTGGTAAGCCAGTTCGTCTCCGACCGCGGCAAGATCCTGCCGCGGCGGTTGACGGGAACCTGCTCGCCGCATCAGCGGCTGCTCACGGTGGCCATCAAGCGGGCGCGCAATCTGGCCTTCATTCCCTTTGCGTCCGGCAGATAGTACGTCAGTGGGTCAGTTTGTCAGTTCCTCAGTTCTTCAGTCACTCCGTAGCGAAAATGAATCGCTGCACGGTGCGTGAGAACTGAAGAAACAACAAATGAGGTTGCTGAACCCGGGGCTGAAGAACGGCGTACTGACAAACTGACGTACTGAGGAACTGACGTACTGACGTACTGACACGCTGACATACTGAGGAACTCACACATGGAAGTCATTCTGATTGAAAACGTCGATAAGATCGGCCATCGTGGCCAGCTGGTGAAAGTGGCTGATGGCTACGGACGTAATTTTCTGCTGCCCAAGAAGCTGGCGGTCGCCGCCACCCCGCAGAATCGGAAATGGGTGGAGCAGCAGCGGGTCCGGTTTCTGAAGCTGGAGGCGAAGGAGAAGGGTGAAGCTTCCGACCTGGCCCAGATCCTCGAAGGCGTCAGCCTCACGTTCGTCCGCAAGTCGGGCGAGCAGGGAGCGCTGTTCGGATCGGTCACGGCGATGGACGTCGCGGATGGACTGAGCGCGCAGGGTTATCAGATCGACCGGCGCAAGATTCAGCTTCCTAGTCCGCTCAAGGTGGTCGGCGAATACGATGTGCCCGTGCGGCTGCACCGTGAGGTCACAACCACGATCAAGGTGACGGTGCAAGCCGAAGGCGGCACCGCCGCGGCTCCGGTCGCGGAAGAGGCCGGGCCCGCCCCCGCAGCGCCTGCTGAAGACGCCGAGGCCGGTGAGGCTTCCGCGCCAGCGTCGACGTAGGACGATCATTCGGGTGGGCGGTAGCTCCGGTGTCCTCGCCGGCGGGCGCTGACTGCTGCCGCTAGAACCCTGTCAGCGGGTCGAGGAGTTGCAGCGGAAAAGCCTCCGGAACCGGATTGGGCGGAGGATTCAGGGGCACCGTGGGGCCCACGCCGGCTGTGGAGAAGGGCACGAATCCGGGCGGCGGCGAGCCCGCGAAAGTATAGTCATCGTCAGGATAGACCGGGTCTGTGAAGCCCGGGTCCGCATTCCGCGAGTGCAGATCCTCGTTCTCGGCTGCCTGCCATCCGGGCAGATCATAGGTTTCGTCAACTTCATTCGGATTGCCTTGCACCGTGGTTACGAACTCGGTCGGAGCGCCGGAGGGTACCCAGTAGGTGTTGTAGTCCATCGTGAACTGCTGCGTGCAGTAATTCCCGCAGCTCCAGTTCGACGGCAGGGTCTGCAGGGCTCCGATATCGTAGTAGTAGATGTTGTTGGTGGCGGTGAAACTGCCAGCGCCGCCCGTTGTTCCTCGCCGCACCATCCCGGATTTCCCATAGGCGAAGATATTGTTGGTTACGGTGTTGGAGTCTGAACCGTCGTTGCAAAAAAACGCCGTCTCGGACACACGATACACCAGATTGTCTTTTACCAAGACATTCTGAGTGGAATTGTCGAGATAAATGCCGTTGCCACCATACCCGACCAGACTCTGATCGTTCGTCACGTCGTGGCAGACGTTGTTCAAGACCTGATTGCCCGAGTTGTCGGCACTCGCTGCATGGATGCAGCCCATGTCGCTGGTTACGCCCAAGCCGAGATTGTAAAGCAGGTTGTATTCAAGAACGTTGTCATGGGTGAAGGTCGTCTTCCCTCTGGGGGACGCTCCAAGTTCAATGGCGCCCGTGTAAAAATCGTAGATCGCGTTGTTGGCGAGCGTATTGTGATGTGAGCTGCCGATCCAGATGCCTGTGTCCTCGCCCCCGGGCAGGAAACGCCCCCCGCTGAAAATCATACTGTTGTTGATGCTGTTGTACTGGGCGACCCCCAAATCCGTGTCCCTTGGACCGGGCAACTGCCCAAGCCTGACGCCGCCGGTACCCAGGTCGTAAAGCAGGCTGCCCGTGACCGTGTTGCCCTGGCCAGCCACGGCCGTCCCCTCGAACTCTACTCCCCAGCCTTGTGTATGGTCGATCGTTACGCCGTTCAGAACGACGTTGCTGCAGGAATTGAAGCTGACCGCCGCGGGCACTCCGGTTTCTCCAGACAGGCCCGGGTGGCCCTGCTGTGGAATGGTGTAATTGTCGTGCGAGAGGGTCAGATTCGCAAAGGTTACGTGTTGCAAGCCCGACGCAACGAGCACTTGCGGCTGCTGGGGAACAATCACGGTATCGGTATTCGGATTCTCCCCGGGATTAGCCAGGTAGTAGAGGGTCCACAAATGGGTTGCCCGGTCCAGATACCACTGCCCCGCGGTGGCGAGATTCTCTTTGACGTTCTGAACCAGATAGCGATGGCCTGACAGAAAACCGTAATAGATTCCGGTCTGCACGTTGCCGGTCAGATACGCGATGTGCTGCGACGGGTTTACGGACTTCAAGCGCATCCGGCTGACCGTCCAGTTCTCGAAGCTGACGATCTCAACGTCGCTGATGCCGTTATAGCTGTCCGCCAGATTTCCCGTCTGATAATAGAAGCGGTCGGAGCACCGGTACTCGGAACCCCACGCCTCGTCACAGTTGGTTTGACGCGCAGAAACCAAGACCGGGTTCAGCGTGAGGTAGGTTGAGGTCGTGACGGGACGGAAACGTCGAACGTCGTTGTAGTACAGGGCCTCGAAGTTCTTGAACGATGCGGGAAGAGTCAACATCCACAGATTGCCAGGGAGACTGCGCCAGCCGGTGAGCTGCTGTCCACCGCTGATCACGGGCTGAGTGTCGCCGGGGTATCCTTCCCACGTGATCTCCTGCGACGCGCTTCCTGAGTCCTCAGGTGCGAAGGTCAACGGTCCATCCAGGAAATACGTTCCCCCGCGAATCTCGACCGTGATCGGTCCCTGCACAGATCCTCTCGCGAATCGCACCGCCTGCTGAGCCCGTGTCAGCGTCTTGAAAGGTCCGTTTGTTCCCTGCTTGTTGGGCCCCGGCAACGTTCCGGCAAACGAGTCGTCTCCATCGGTCGCGACATAGTAAGTCGAGGCCGGTACATTCCGATTGCCGCTTCCCCGTGCGCTCGCGGCTACGGTCGATCCTGAAAGGCAAATGACCGCGGTCAGCCAAAGTGGTACTGAGCGATATTTGGTTGACTTGCTCACTTTCTCCCCCCTCGCGTTCTAATGCAGCAACGACTCTCCGGAGTGCGCGCACACGCTCGTCAACGCGCGAGCCGGAGAACCAGCGTGGAAAACGGACGATTAATTGTGATTTGTGAAGCCGAAGCGTGTCTCCGTCCTCTCCCCACAGGGGACGGAGTCGATCATGGATCCCCCCAAAGTCCGTTATGTGTTCAGCATCCAGCGATCGCCGTGACGTTTGTCTTTGGTGAGACGGTTGCGCCGCCTCCAGTCAAGAGTCGACGAGGTGAGCCGGTCCGAGCCAGCTCACCTGCCTGGCCCCGCCTCGCCAGCCTGATCGTTAAGTGCCAGTGCCGGAAAGCTTCGCTGTCTCGATACTCCCACCGCCATTGACCTCGAGCGTGCCGCTGGTCGGCCCTTGCCGGGTGGGCTTGAAGGTCAAAGTGATCTGACATGCAGCGCCTGGCCCCAGGCTTGAACCGCAGGTGTTCGTCTGTGAAAACTGGTTGGCATCCTTCCCGCTGATCGCGATCCCGTTCAGCACCTGAGTGGTCTTCGCGACGTTCGTGAGCGTCACCACCTGCTGCGCGCTCCCGCCTACCGGCACATTGCCGAATCGGACCAGCGTGGCCGAGAGACTGAAGTAAGTGCCGACGCCGGTGAGAGCGACCGTCTGAGGACTATTGGGAGCGTTATCGCTGAGGGTCAGCGTGCCGTTGCGCACGCCGCTCTGGGACGGCCTGAAGAATACCCTGATCGTGCAGGCAGTGCCCGCGGCCAGGCTCCCAGGGCATCCATTGACATCGGTGAAGTCCCCCGCCAGCGTGACGCTGGAGATGTTCAGTGGAGCGTTCCCAGTGTTGGTGACCGTAACGACCTGAGCCTTGCTCAGGCGGCCCACGACGGTTGTCGGGAAGGTCAGGCTGCCGGGGCTGACGAGAACCGATACCGAGAGGCCTGTTCCGGTCAGGGCGATATTCTGCGGGCTTCCCAGAGCGCTGTCCGCGATCGCAATAAACGCGGTGCGCGTCCCGGTCGCCGTCGGAGTAAACGTCACCGAGATCGTGCAACTCGCTCCGGACTCCACAACGCTGCCGCAGGTTGAAGTGTAGGAGTAGTCCCCTGGATTTGACCCGGTCAAGCCGATGCTGTTGATGGAGAGCGGCACGGTTGCCGTGTTCGTCAGCGTGACGGTCTGAGGTGCACTGCCGGACCCTACGCCCTGCCCGGCGAACACCAGCGCGCCGGAAGAGAGCGTGGCCGTGGTCTGAAGGAGCAGGGAAAGCATTCCGGACGCGGAGACCAGATCGGCCTTACCGTCGTTATTGAAGTCGCCCGCCACCAGCTGGCTTGCGGCTGAACCCGCCGGAAAATCAATCCCGGTCTGAAAGGTGCCGTCGCCGTTTCCGGCCAAGATCGAGACCGTGGCGCTGCTGGTTAATCCGCAATTCGGATCATTGCCGCAGGCGTTGATCGTCGCCACGTCGAGGTTGCCGTCGTCGTTGAAGTCCCCGGTGACGATCTGTGCCGGCTCATCGCCGGTTGTGTACTCGATGTGGGGCTGAAAGGTGCCGTCGCCGTTCCCAAGCAGGACGGAAACTACAAAAACGGAGGTGTTACTGGTTCTCGCCGCCATCGCGAGGTCGAGCTTGCCGTCGGCGTTGAAATCTCCCGTTACCAACGAGCCCGGGTTGGGCGCGGTGCTGTAAACGGCCTGGGACTGGAAGGTGCCGTCCCCGTTGCCGGGCAGAACCGAGACGGTGTTGTCCACGTAGTTCGTCACGGCCAGGTCGAGTTTGCCGTCCCCGTTGAAGTCACCGACGGTAGCCCATTCCGCATCGTTCCCGACGGAGTAACTTCTGGGCCTCTGAAAGGTCCCGTCGCCCTTGCCCAGAGCGATCAACATAGTGCTGGACTGCCCCATGATGGCGAGATCCAGCTTGCCGTCGCGGTTGAAGTCCGCCACTGCCAGGTTCGTCAGAAGCTCGCCCGAGGTCACCACAAGATCGCGGTGGGTCTGGAAGGTGCCGTCGCCGTTGCCCAGGAGAACCGACACCACACTGGTAGCTCCATTCGCAGCCGTTGCGATGTCCAGTTTGCCGTCGCCGTTGAAGTCCGCCGCGGCCACGAAAGCGGCTTCGATAGCGCCTACCGTGTAGCTCTGTGGAGATCCGAAGGTGCCATCGCCATTGCCAATCGACACTGTGACAGAGCTCGTTGCCGCGTTGCCGGATACGATGTCCAGCTTGCCGCTTCCAGTGAAATCGCCCGCCGCTACGGAGTACGCCACGCCGTTACTGGAGAGCTGAGGACCGCTCAAGCCCAGAGTCAGCTGGGGGGTTGCAACCTGAAGATACGCGACGTTGGAGTTCTGCGAGCCCGGATTCTGAACCGTGATCGCGGCCGTGATCGGCAGATTCAAGTCGGAAGAGGGCGCGCTGACGGAGAGTTGAGATCTGGATATATACTGCGTGTTGAGCGGACTGCCATTCCAATAGACCAACGCACCCGGAATGAATCCCGCTCCGTTCACAATCAGTGAGAAGCCGTTGGTTCCCGGTGTGACGGTGAGCGGAGCCAGTTGACTGATGAAGGGAATCGGATTGCTGCTTGCACGAGCGATTGAAATACCGGCAAATGCGATTACCAGAAGGACCGGGCCGAGGGCTGGATGTCGGGCCCGGAATCGAATTTCATTCGGCATTACTAACCCCGTTTGGGCCTTCTCGAGAGCGCTTCTGGCTCCGGTATGCGCGTCTGGGCTGTTACCGGAGTGCGAAGGTGCGTGGTCACAAGGCCCGTGGCCTGACCGCGCTCTTCGCGTGACATCCTGCTACGCTCGGTTTGGATCGAAACCCGTCTTACGCTTGTAGGTTAGAATTGCGTGTGATGAGTCCGCTTGTCGCACTGACGAGCGGTGTCGCCCCGTCCATCTATATAACAGCAGCGGGCGCGCTCACAAGAGATTTTATAAGTATTAAAGATTTGTTAAATCCCGTGATCGGAGTGATATTTTGAGACGCTTTCGGTCTTTGAGGAGTCTAGTGGAAGGCTGAGGGTGTCTTCGAAGAACGTGCGAAAGACGACCACAGTCTATGCGGCTTGGCGGAGGACGATGCGGCGTTCGCGACTGTTTCGGCCCGGCGAGCGTATCGGAATCGCTGTCTCGGGCGGCCTGGATTCGATGCTGCTGCTCGAGTTTGCCCGAGCCTATGCCCAAGAAGCCGGTCTGGCGCTCTCCGTCGTTCATTTCAATCACCACCTGCGCGGGGCCGAGTCGGATGCTGATGAGGATTTTGTGCGGCAGCGCGCAGGGGAGCTTGGAATCGCCTTCCACTGCTCAGGCGCCGACGTGACTGCCACCGCGCACGCGAAGAAGGGCAATCTCGAGGCGATCGCCCGTGACCTGCGGTATCGATTCTTCTTCTCGCTTGTCCGCCAGGGGCAAGTCGACAAGGTGGCAACTGCCCACACGGCAAATGATCAGGCTGAAACCGTCCTGCTGCGCCTGATTCGGGGTGCCGGTACGAGAGGACTGGGCGGCATCCACCCCGTCCTTGAAGGCGGCGTCGTGCGCCCGTTTCTGACGATTAAGCGCTCCGAGGTCGAGACTGAGATTGCCGCGCGCGGGCTCGCCTGCCGCACGGATGCCAGCAACCGCGAACTTCGATTCGCGCGGAACCGCCTCCGGCAGAAAGTTCTGCCCCTGCTGGAAAGCGAATTCAACCCTCGTGTTGTGGAATCGTTTGCGGGATTTGCCGACCGGGCGCGCGACGACGACTTGTACCTCGAGGAACAGGCGCGCATGCGCTGCCTGCCCTGGCTCCGGCGAGACGAGGGCGGTACGGTGCGGATTCCCGCGGCTCGTTTGGCCGAGTTCCCCGCAGCCATTGCCCGGCGCGTCCTGCGGCGGATGGTCGCTGAGGGAGTCCATGGCGCCACGTCCGGGCCGGTGGCCATTACCCACGCCGAAATGGAGGAATTGCGCCGCCTGGCCGCGGGTCCGGGTGGACGCCGCGCGATGCTCGGTGCCGGGGCTGAGGTGTGGAAGGAATTCGAGTGGTTGGTCGTCGGCCGCGCGTCAACCGGAAGGCATGCCTGCCCTGCGGCAGAGGGACCTGGCTTTAGTTATCCTGTCCGGCCGCCGGCGACGATTGATATTCCGGAACTGGCGCTCCGACTGGAGATCAGTTTTGCCGATAACGCCGGTGCGAAAGAATCAGAACAGGAGTATACTGATACAAGTGAGAGTGTGTGGCTCGGCTCCGTCAATTCGGGGGCGCCCCTGACTTTGCGCAGTTGGCGTGCCGGTGACCGCATTCATCCTGTTGGACACACCCGGCCCGTCAAGTTGAAGGAGTTATTTCAGCGGCGTCGCGTTCCGGTCCAAGAGCGCCGATGGTGGCCCGTGCTGGACCTCGGCGGGGACATCGTTTGGGCCAGGGGCATTGGGCCTGGGGGGCCTGTCAGGCAGGGTGAAGGTAAGCGATTGCTGATCCGTGAGGAGCATCTGAGGGCTGGCCAGGGCGCTGATCGATAAGCGGTTCAGCCCGCAAGCGACTGATTTTCGGCCTGTCCGTCCGGCGGAAGATTCGTCGTCGGATTTGCTACAAAAGGTCCGGATAAGCATCCAACGAGATGGGTAGGGCGGCGCTCAGGCGCCGGAATGGCAGGAGGGCAGTTGTGAATTCGGCAGTCAAAAACATAATTTTTTGGGTCGTCATGGTCGTCACGGCGCTGGTGCTGTGGGAAGTGTGGATTAGCAGCACGCGCGAGAAGGTCCAGGAGCTGAGCTTCAGCCAGTTTACCAACATGGTGAACAATGGCGACGTGAAAGATGTCACCATCGCCGGCACCGATGTCAGCGGAAGCTTGAAAAAGGACGGCGCCAAGTTCAAGACGACCATTCCCGCCAACTACCCTGACCTGTACAAGTCCCTGATCGAAAAGGGCGTGAGCACGAATGTGAAGAGCGACCAGGCGAGCCCGTGGCTCACATGGGTCGGTAACCTGCTTTTACCCATCATGGTCCTGGTAGGCTTCTGGATCTTTTTCTTCCGCCAGATGCAAAGCGGCGGCAACAAGGCGCTTTCGTTCGGGAAGAGTCGCGCCCGGCTGCTTTCCAGCCAGCAGAAGAAGGTCACGTTCAAAGATGTGGCGGGGGTGGATGAAGCCAAAGAAGAGTTGCAGGAGATTATCGAGTTCCTCCGCGAGCCGCAGAAATTCCAGAAACTCGGCGGGCGCATTCCCAAGGGCGTGCTGCTGGTAGGTCCGCCGGGAACCGGCAAGACCATGCTGGCGCGCGCGATCGCCGGCGAAGCGAACGTGCCCTTCTTCTCGATCTCCGGCTCGGACTTTGTGGAGATGTTTGTGGGCGTAGGTGCCTCGCGAGTACGCGACCTGTTCGAGCAGGGCAAGAAGAACGCGCCCTGCATCATCTTCATCGACGAAATCGACGCCGTGGGACGCCACCGGGGCGCCGGACTGGGGGGGGGTCACGACGAGCGCGAGCAGACGCTGAATGCGCTGCTGGTGGAGATGGACGGTTTCGAGTCGAACGAAGGCGTGATCCTGATTGCCGCCACCAACCGGCCCGACGTGCTCGATCCGGCCCTGCTGCGGCCTGGACGTTTCGATCGCCGCGTGGTGGTGCCGCGTCCCGACGTGGGCGGACGCGAAGGCATCCTCAAGGTCCATACCAAGAAGATTCCGCTCGGCGAAGATGTCGATTTGCCGGTGCTGGCGCGCGGTACGCCGGGGTTTTCGGGCGCCGATCTCGCGAATCTGGTGAATGAGGCCGCTTTGCTCGCGGCGCGGCAGAACCGCAAGCAAGTGACCATGTGGGATTTCGAATCCTCGAAGGACAAGGTCCTCATGGGCGCCGAGCGCAAGTCGCTCATCCTCTCCGACGAAGAGAAGAAGAACACCGCTTATCACGAAGGCGGACATGCGCTGGTGGCGCTGATGGTCCCACACGCCGATCCGCTGCACAAGGTGACGATCATTCCGCGCGGCATGGCGCTGGGCGTGACCATGCAGTTGCCCCTCGACGACCGCCACACCTATACCCGCGATCAGCTCGAAAGCCAGCTCGCCATCATGATGGGCGGACGTGTCGCCGAGGAGACCTTTCTCGATCACGTCACCACCGGCGCCGGCAATGACATCGAACAGGCCACGGAACTCGCTCGCCGCATGGTCTGCGAGTGGGGCATGTCGGACCTCGGGCCGCTGGCCTACGGTAAGAATCAGGGCGAGATCTTCCTCGGACGCGATCTTGCGACGCAGCGCGACTTCAGCGAAGACACAGCGATCAAGATCGACCAGGAAGTGAAACGGCTGATCATGACGGGCTACCAGCGCGCGAAAGACATCCTCTCCACGCATCGCGAGGCTCTGGTGCGGATTGCTGATGCGCTGCTGATCCGCGAAGTACTCGATGTCAACGAAGTGAAGTTGCTTGTGGAAGGCAAGCCCCTGCCCGAGATCGTCAAGCCCAAACCGCCCGAAGCGGAAACCACCCAAGTGCTCAAACCGCAGCCGACGCCTTCGTCGCCGGGGCGGGAGCGTCCGCAGCCAGCTTAGTGAGAGCGAACAGTGAGTAGCGAATGGCAGAAGCAGGTGCTATTTGCTACTCGCCATTCGCTATCCACCACTTACCACTTCGCTGCCGCTGCACGATTTTATGCACGACCTGGTGCTCGATTTCAGCCGGCCCGCAAACACCAGGACGCCTTTCGACCCTCTCAATTTCTTTTAATCCAGCGAATTGCCTGCTATTTCAGCTTTGGTAGAGGATTTGCTCGTGCTGTTGGTGTCCGGATACCAGGCAGCCCCGGTCCGGGCGGCGGATAGGAAGGGTTCGAACGGGCTCCGGCGCAAGTCGCGCCTCAAAGACTTTCTTGGAGGTTTGGAATGGCAAAGAAACTCTGTTTGGTACTCTTCGCGCTTCTGATAACCGCGGGGATCGCGAGCGCGCAGGTGGTGATTCGCGTCGCACCGCCCCGGCCCGTCCATGTGGGAGTGGTTGGCGTCAGGCCTGGCCCGGGCTACGTCTGGCGCGAAGGTTGGCATGAGTGGCGTGGCGGAGCCTACGTCTGGGTGCCGGGCGGCTGGGTCCGTCCTCCCCAACCGGGTTGGGTCTGGGTCCCGCCCCACTACCGCCACGTTCATGGCGGATATGTTTTCGTTGAGGGCCACTGGCGCCATTAGTCGAGAGGCAGTGGCTGGTGGCAAGTGACAAGTGGGTGGTGACGAACTGCAAGCGACAAGACTGACTTGGTTCTTGCCACTTGCCACTTGCCACTGCGTCCGAGCCGCAGAATCTTGCTTGAACCGGTCTCGTTCTCACCGGCGAAATCGTCGAGAAAAGGCTATACTCCTTGACCGCGGCCGTTTGTAACGTCACGCGGCGGGAGGGAGCATGAACACCTTCGTGGCGGAGTTGGTGGGGACTGCGCTGCTGGTGCTGCTGGGCGACGGCGTAGTGGCTGGCGTTGTCCTGAGCAAATCCAAGGCGCAAAACTCCGGTTGGATCGTCATTACCACAGGATGGGGTCTTGCGGTGGCGCTGGCGGTTTACGCCGTCGGACGCGTGAGCGGCGCGCATATCAATCCTGCCGTGACCCTGGGCCTCGCCGTGGTCGGGCGGTTTCCGTGGAGCGGCGTGCCGGCGTACCTGACCGCTCAGTTCCTCGGGGCAGTGCTCGGAGCCGTGCTGGTCTGGCTGAGCTATCTTGCCCATTGGGCTGAAACGCCCGATCCCACGCTGAAACTGGTCGTGTTCTCCACCGCGCCGGCCATCCGGCGGGCCGCAGCGAATCTGAGCACTGAGATCATCGGCACGTCCGTGCTGATGTTTGGCGTGCTTGCGCTCGGCTCTTACAAGCCCGCGAATGACAGTGGGCTCGCGCCTTTGCTAGTGGGCTTGCTGGTCTGGGCCATCGGACTCTCGCTCGGCGGCCCGACGGGCTACGCCATCAATCCCGCTCGCGACCTCGGGCCGCGCCTTGCGCATGCTCTGTTGCCGATCCCGGGCAAGGGCGGATCGGATTGGGGTTACGCGTGGATTCCAGTGCTCGGACCGGTGATTGGTGGGGTAATCGGTGCTCTTGTGTATGTGAGATTGTTTCGTGGCTAAAAGCGAGTGGCAAGTGGCAAGCATTAGTGGTTAGTGCCTAGAGCCGTTCCCTGTTTGCTGTTGCCACCAAACTGAGGTCGAAATTTTTGTGCGCCTCCAATGCCGGGGTCTTGCCACTCGCCACTTGTCACTCGCCACTTCTTGAGCCATGTCTCGACCCTCATTCACCCTGGAAGCCTCCCGCCACAAGATTCACCTCGGCGAGCACACGCTGGTGATGGGCGTCCTCAACGTGACGCCCGACTCGTTCTCCGACGGCGGACTTTACCTCGATGCGAACTCCGCCGTCGAGCACGGACTCGAGATGATGCGCCAGGGTGCGGATTGGATCGATGTGGGAGGCGAATCCACGCGGCCAGGCTCGAAGCCCGTACCGCCGGACGTCGAACTTGCTCGCGTGCTGCCGGTCATTCGCGGATTGCACCGCCGCGCGCCCGCGCTGGCCATCTCGATTGACACTACCAAGAGCGATGTTGCCGATCAGGCGATCCGCGCCGGGGCGTCGATCATCAATGACGTCAGCGGGCTGCGGTTCGATCCCCAAGTCGCCATGGTTGCGCGCCGCCAGCGTGCGCCGCTGGTCCTGATGCACATGCGCGGACGGCCCGAAACCATGCAGCAGCCGCCATTCGCACGCTCCATCGCGCGCTCGCTTGGGCGGGGGCTCGCCGAGTCGATCCGCGAAGCGGTGCGGCGCGGCGTGCGGCCATCGCAGCTCATCATCGATCCCGGACTCGGATTCGGCAAGACGCGCCGTCAGAATTTCGAGATTATCGCCGCGCTCTCGCGACTGCGGCGCTTTGGACTACCGCTGCTCGTAGGCGCCTCCCGCAAATCTTTTGTTCAGACGGTCGCGGCAGGTGAAGGCCTCGATCCCGCGAGACAGCCGGCGAAAATGAGGACGCGGCAGGGTCCCTGGAAGCTGGTCAAGGCAGGACTTCCGATCGACGCTGAAGCGCTGCGAGTGCTGCAGATCGGCGATGCGGCGGCGGTGACAGCGGCGATTCTCGGCGGTGCGCACATCGTCCGGGTGCATGAGGTGGCCGCGATCATGCCAGCGGTGAGGATTGCCGATGCGGTGCTGGCAGCGCGCCGCGGATTATGATCGCCGATCGTTCGCCTCGGGCTGGAAGATAGCAAAGGTTGCGCCTTGCGGATCGGCAAGCACGGCTATCGTTCCAACGTGTTCCATCACCATGGGCGGTACGTGGAACTGCGCACCGAGGTCCTTAGCTCTCGTGGCTGAAACGTGGCAGTCGTCGACGAGAAAATAGGCCAGCCAGTGCGCCGGCATCTGCGGATTCCGGTGCGTGGCGGGCGGAATCCCACCGATGAATTCCTCGCCATTCTGAAGGTGCCAGTAGGCATGCGCCGGGTTCTCATCTTCCTTCCCGACCTTCCATCCGAACAGACCCGTATAGAACGATTCCACTCGATCACGATCCGGAGTGCTCAGGTCGGCCCAGCACAGTGTTCCTTCCACTCCCGCAATTCCGATTCCGGTATTGTGCTTCGGCTGCCAGACGGAGAACACGGCTCCCGCCGGATCCTGCAGAACGGCCATCCGTCCAGCCTCAAACACATCGAACGGTTCGGCCAGCGCCGTGCCGCCCAATTCCTTCGCGCGCGCCGCTGCCGCGTCGGCGTTCTTGACCGCCACGTAGATCATCCAGTGTGGAGGCACATTTTGGGCGCGCTGGCCGGGCCGCAGGGTGTAGCCCGCGGCGGCATCGCGTCCGTCGAGCTGGAACATGGTGTAGACATCGTCGGGGCCCATGGGCATGTCGTTGGGCTTCCATCCGAACAGCGATCCATAAAAGCTCTTGGCCGCGTCTTGGTCCGTGGTTCCGAGCTCGATCCAGCAGAATGATCCGGGAGCATGCTTGTCGATGTTGGGCATGGCGTGAGTATATGCAACTCCGTGCGGGACGGCAACAATTCAGAATGTTAATGTTGGGTGACTCGCTCCCCGGTGGGGACACACGAGAACAGGCACCGAGCTGATTCACCTGCCCGGTCGACCGAAGGAGAAACCGTCATCAGCTGCCGGGCGCCTAGCGCGCAACCGCAGTCGCCGCCACGCTCTGCTCGGCGCACTGCGGATGCCGGCAGTTACAAGACAACTCCATGGTTCCGCGGGCGTCGTGACAGTAATCGCTGCAGTACTTCTTGCCCTTTTCCACCAGGCAACTGCAGGAAGGATGTGCGCACTTCTTGCTTTGTTCCTGAGCCATAGGTCACCTCGTTCAGGTCCCCACGGACTCCATTGGCCATCAGCGGCCAGGATCCTCCGCGCCCCTCCGCCCCTTCGCTGATCAGATGCTACGCCCAAATCCCGCAATTCTCAACTGCGCTGCGCGGCGCGTACCGGCGTCCTTTGCTGACCCCGGTGTGTCGTCATTTCCGCGGGAATCCACTTAGGGGTCGCCGTCCGACAGCCAGGCGGTTACAGTTTTGAGACGGTCGTCCCGCCGAAATTCGTTACGTAGATATTGGCTCCGTCGAAGGCTGCGGCCGCCGGTTCCCGTCCGACGAGGAAGGTTCCGAGGGTGGCGCCGGTGCTCGCCTTCAACTCGGTCACCCTGCCTGCGGTGAACTGGGTCACCCAGATGTTGGCGCCGTCGTAGACCATCTCGTTCGGGCCTCCGCTGACCGAAAACGTGCCCATCACGGACCCGCTGTTGGAGAGCTCGGTGACGTTATTGCTCCCGTAATTGGCCACCCACATGTGCGCTCCATCGAAGGTGATCCCGGTGGGATAGGTTCCGACCGTGAAGGTGCCGAGAACGGCGCCTCGGGACGACATCTTGGTCACGTTGCCGCTGACGTTGTTCGTGATCCACATGTTGGCTCCGTCGAAGGCGATGCCCGCCGGATAGGAGCCGCTCGAAGCATAGGTCGCTACGGTTGCGCCGGTGCTCGCGTTCAACACCGTCACGTTGTTCGTGCCACCGTTCGCTACCCAGACGTTCCTTCCGTCGAAGGCGAGAGCGCTAGGCTCCGTTCCCACGGTATAGGTCCCGATAACGGCGCCCGTGCTCCCGTTGATCTCGGTCACATTGTTGCCGTTGATGTTCGCCACCCAGACGTTGGCGCCGTCGTAGACCACCGCGATCGGGTTCTTTCCGGCTGAAGCCGTGGCCAGAATCGTGCCATCGCTCGGCTGCAGTTTGCTGACCGTGCCGCTGTCGTAATTCGAGACCCACAGGTTCCGGCCATCAAAGGCGATGCCATAGGGCGCGTTTGACGTGGTGAACTGTGTGGTCAGATTGGCGGCGTACCAGTGCAAGGTGGCGATTTGCAGGATGTTCTGCTGCACGACCGAGACCCCGGCGGGAGGCCTGACCGGCGTCGCGAACTGCGCGGCCGCGGCAGGGTCCTGTTCCTGCGAGCGCGCCATGAACCTCGAACTGAACAGAAGCCCGGCAAAAAGTATGCCTGCAACCACCAGAGTGGCGGGATGAAGCCTGCGTACCGTTGTCTTGATCTGCCTTTTCATTTTGTCTCCTTTGATCGACGTCATTGTTCCGGTTGTGAAGGGGATTGCCCAAGAGAGTCAGGTTTTACTCAATTTGGGCCACGGAATTTTTCACGATATACCGGGCATGGAGAGAAGGGAATGGGAGTTCTAAGATTGGGAATACTTGAGGAGGTACTTAACCGAATTACAAAAAGAGCGGCACCACTCGCCCCGAAGCTGGGTATGGTGTCGTTTGACCGCTGCTCCTGATCATTCGTCATTCCCGCGCAAGCGGGAATCCACGTTTTGAGATTCTTTTCGCGTATTTTCTTATGGATTCCCGCTTGCGCGGGAATGACGAATGACTAAGGGGTGTTCCGAGCATCAGATGACATCGCTACCCGCGGGTGGCCACGACATCGCATTTTATGTCGTCGCCACAGACGGTTGCAATTCGGTGCATCCAAAAAGAAACGCCTGCATAACCAGCGGAAGAAGTGGTATAGTGCCGCGGCTGAGGGGTTCCAGGAACCGGCAAAGATTCTTTAAAAGGAGATTACCATGGCGACACAGCCCATGCAAACAGGTCCGGCATTCGACGAGTCCAAGCTCAACGCCTTCATGGAGCGCGTGGTGGGCGATCTGGGCGCGGCCATGCACGCCACGCTGGTGGTGATCGGAGACAAGCTTGGGCTTTACCGGGCGATGGTCGGCGCGGGACCCGTGACTGCGGCCGAGCTGGCCTCGAAGACCGGTACTACCGAGCGCTACGTTCGCGAGTGGCTGAACGCCAACGCTGCCAGCGGCTACGTCAAATATGATTCCGGCACAGAGCGCTATGAGCTTCCGCCGGAGCAGGCCTTCGCCCTGACCACGATGGACATCGGCGGAGCTTTCCACGTCGTTTCGGCCTGTTCCAAGGATGAGCCCAAAATCACCCAGGCTTTTCGCACCGGCGAAGGCGTCGGTTGGCATGAGCATGACGCCGGCCTCTTCTTTGGCACGGAGAGGTTCTTCCGGCCCAATTACGCGGCCAATCTGATCTCGTCCTGGATTCCCGCCCTGGAAGGGATTGAAGCCCGGCTGAAAGCTGGAGCGCGCGTGGCGGATATCGGTTGCGGGCATGGAGCCTCAACCATGCTGATGGCGAAGGCGTATCCCAAGTCGAGGTTCTATGGCTTCGATTATCACAGCGGATCGATTGAATACGCGCGGCACATCGCCGGACGCGACGGCTTGCTCGATCAGATCACCTTTGAGGTGGCGAGCTCTAAAAGCTACCCGGCCGACGAGAAGTACGACCTGGTGGCCTTCTTCGATTGCCTCCATGACATGGGGGATCCTGCCGGCGCCGGCAAGCACGTCCTGAGTACGCTGAAGCCGGACGGAACCTGGATGATTGTGGAGCCTTTTGCCCACGACAGCGCGCATCAGAATCACAATGCGGTCGGGCGCGTCTTCTACTCGGCGTCCACCATGATCTGCACACCGGCATCGCTGGCGCAGGAAGTCGGGGCGGCCCTGGGCGCTCAGGCGGGCGAGCAGCGCATCCGCAAAGTGGTGACGGATGCGGGATTCACGCAGTTCCGCCGCGCCGCCGAGACGCCCTTCAATCTGGTGTACGAAGCGCGGCCGTAAGAGGGTGTAGCGCGGACCCGCTTCTCAAGGTCCGCGGTATTTCCTTGCCTGTAGAGAGAAACCGCGGACCTGCAAAACAGGTCCGCGCTACGCTTGCTCCTACACTGAGAGACCGATACCTGTCATTCTGAGCGAAGCGAAGAATCTGCCTCTGAAATAGAGGGCTTATGAGATGCTTCGCTTCGCTCAGAATGACATATGGAGACCTTTTGCTATGCGGCTCACCGCGCTGCGGGGGCGGGCGCGGAGCTACTCGCGCCGGTCAGCCGGTGCAGATCAGGCATGAAGGTGATCAACCCGCCCGCGGCGGTAGACTTGGAGTATCCCGCCACGAGCTGGCGCTGATACTGGGCGAGATCGAAATCAAAAGGGTCGCTGGGATCCATATCGACAATCTCCAGATCGGCGTCAACCATCGTCAGCTTGCCAAAGCGCAGCGTACTTCCCCGAAAGTACATGTAATTGCGCGCCCGAGGATCGGGCAGTGGAAGCGATCGGCTGTGCGCGGACTCTTCCGCTGACTCCGTGCCAAACACCAGGACCACTTCTCCGTTCTCGATTCTCGCAGCGCTGACCTTGCCTTCGATACGCGGTGGCGGAATCATGCGGCTCGGATCGAGAAAGATGTCGTCTCCTTCCATCCGCACGCCCCGAGTGCCGTTCAGGTTGACCATGTGCGCCAGCTTAACCCCGAACAGGTCCATCAGTCCCTTCACAGGAAGGTGCGCAGACCTGATTTTGTCAGAGTGGAGCCGGACGAGACCGTCAGGGGTTGCGGAGAGCACTCCTTCGATATGGAACGGAATCCCGATCCCCTTGCGCAAAGTGCCGTCCTGCCGCAGGCGGCCGTCCGAAATCGTCATCCTGATCTTGCGGAGGGGTGCGCCCGGATACGCGAACGTGTACTGATTCATCAGCTCTGCGAGGTCGCGAGGCTCCATTGCCACAATCCCCGAGCTCATTCTGAACAAAAACGAGGTCCTGTCGTCGAAGTCGGCAGAAGCGTTCGGCCGCGTCGGCACGAGCTCGCCTCGCAGCCTTCGGATGTGAATGACCACGCCGGGCGCCACATGGAAGTCGACGTTGCCGAACTCAATCTCGACCTCGCCCTGGGTTGGCGCTCCTTGAGAAGGCCCCTCCTGGGCGGTGGAGCTCCTCTCGGGGGCGGGTTTTCCTTTCCTGCTGCAGCCCCAGAAACCGGACGAGGCGACCAAAAGCACGATAGTACAGAAACTTGGAAGTCTTAAGCGTACGAGTCGACGTTGAAAGCGATCGGCGGACCTTCGGTAAGTTCTCACTCAGATTAGATTAGGACGAATCCTGGCAGGCTGCGGAAAAAGCCGAATTCGATCGAGCGACGGTGGCACGGGCACTCTTGCCTGTACCGAATGCGCTGCACTTAGTACGGGTGTTCGCAGTTACTGTGACGAATTCCAACACTTCGACGGTCCCCTCACCCCCGGCCCCTCTCCCCAAAGGAGGCGAGGGGAGAATAACCTTCCCCGGGGCAGAGGGCTGCGCGAGAGAGTCGTCCTCTGCCAACCCCCTTTTAATACGGCTCTCCCCTCGCCCCCTTGGGGGAGAGGGGCCGGGGGTGAGGGGGCCGCATGAATTGAGACCGGGCCGGTACGTAAACCCCACCCCGAGCCAGGACTGGAGACCTTCGGTCGCCGGTGGTGTCACGGTCAGGAGACCCTGCCACAACGAGGTCCTAAGACTGACGTCAGTCTGCGCCATCCTGCTGCGCAAATCTCACCGTATAGTCTCCGATCCGTTTTCCGTGGTCCTTCCCGACCTGAATGTCGGAAGGATAGTGGATGCCCCCATAAAGCCTGGACATGGCCGCTTCATCCCTCTGCGCCTCGAAGTAGGATTCGTCCGCGGGGAACAAGTAAGACAGGACTTCGCTCGCCGCCGCCGAAAAGGTCGAATGTCCTGAAGTATAGGACGGGAAGTTCGGGAGAGCGATGATGGTCTTGATGCTGGGATCAAGCTGCGAAGGGCGAGGATTGTAGTAAGTGTATTTCGCATCCCAACAGGCGACCGCCGCATCGAGCATGGCCATATTGAGCAGAGCGAAGGCTCGAGCCGTGCGCACCTCGCTGAACTGCGCGGCGTTGATATAGGGCGCCGCGATGGCGTTCCAGTGGCCCGGGGGCGTTACTGAATTGGCTCCGTCATTCCATTTATAGACCGTGGCCGCCTGCTCGCGAGTTACGTTGTCGACGGCGCTCTTCACCTCCGCCAGCTCTTCCTTCATTTGGTCCGACGATGTTGAGGGCGGCGGCCCCGGCCGCTCCTGGATAATATCGGTGGGCGTGAGCATCCAGGCCTTAACCTGGCTGAAGAAGGGAAGCATCGGTGGCCGCGGCGGAATTTCCAGGGTGTGCCATGGAATCTGCCCGCTCGCAGCGACGGCGGTGGCAATAGCCTGCCACTGCGCGGTGGTGCCGGTCGCATTTTTCATTCCATCCGTGGCTGCCCGTGCCACAAACAGCGTGGCTACCGCCTGTCCTAAAGCGAGACCCGCGGCGATGTCACTGGCGCTTGCTTTGCCCGAAAGCATCGCGGCCTGCCGCTCCTCGGCGGCTTTCTCGGTAATCTCCTGCACCGAGGTGGGGAAAAGCAGCTCCATCAAAACCGTGTTGACCCCCGACAGCACACCATCTTCCGAGGGGTACGAAGGCAGATCAGTGATTGGCATCAGGGCCTGGATGCTGCTATCGACTTTGGCGGGCGAGGGACGATTGTACTGATACTTGTAGTACCACGCCGCTTTCAGCGCGTCGTACTCCGCCACCGAGATGTAGCTATAGGCTCGCGCGGCGTACGGAGGATTACTGAAAGGGTAGTTCGGGTCGGCGAAGGGATTAGCGGGATCCGGCGCCGGATAGGTGCCGTTGGGAAGCGGCGCCGGAGGCAGATCTGCGCGCGCCACCAGTTCCCGAAGGATTTCATTCCAGCGCACGACCGCGCCGGAGCTCCAGTACTGGATGGAGGTGCTCTGGGTGCTCGTGATCGCCGACTGGCTGGATTGGATCGAAGAGAGCTCGGCAAGATATGCCGGATCGGTGGTGGCCGCCGGAGCCGCCACCGGAAATTCGGTAGGGCCGCTCATCACAATCATCTGCCAATTTCCGGCGTTGGCGTCCGCGGCGGCCGGAGTCAGGGGCGCCGGATCTTCCTGAGGTGTAATGGTCTTGTCGCAGCTCGCATTGACGAAGATAGCGGCGCAGACCATGGCTGCGACCGCGAGGGAGCGATATCGAGTCCGTGTCGTTCTCATATTTTTGACCTGTGCCTTTCAAGGTGGAAGGTGTACAGGAGGCCCGTGGTGATCGTGGACGAGTAGCCCACGTTGCGGCCGTCCAGGATGTGTCCATACATCACCTGAAGCATGAGACCGTGCAGCTTGGGCAGCGGGAACATGGCCATCGCGCTGAGCTTGGAATAGTTCATTCGGTTGGAAATGAATGGCATGTCCTGGCGGCGGATGTCGCCGCCCCCTAGCGTCCTCTGCTGGGAGAAGAGAATGGGGAACATCCAGCCGTGCTTCAGGTACCCTCCGCTGACCACGTAATTGAACACATTCGGCATGGCGACTTCATCGCTTAAATAGAGCTGTCCGTTGGTGTAGTAATAAGGGCGATCGAGCTTTACATTGCTGCGCCAGGTGTAAGCCGCCGAACCGTTGATGAACCAGCCTCTCGGAGCCTGGAAAAAGACGGTGCCCCTGCCGGAAAGGCTTTTGCTCCCGAGTCCCAAAGAGAGAGGTTGAAAGTCCGGCGTGTAATTGGTAAGCGGAAGGATCCCGGATACCACGCCGATAATTCTCAGACGTCCGTAGTTGGTGAACGGAGCATCGATGAGATTGTATTTCGCCGCCAAGGTGAAGTCCTGGAGTCCTCCCTGACCCTTCAAAACGCCTTGGCTGGCATTCGTCCACACGTAGGGCGTGAGCGCAATGATGTCCAGGTGATTCGTGACGCCATAATTGGCGGACCAGGTGTTGGTCTGAGTAGTGACGGTCCCGAGGTTTCCGTTGGTGCGCTTCAAGGTTCCTTCCCAGTACTGGCTCCAACTGTCATGCGTGTAGATATCCCCGGTGAAGAGGGTATGCTTCGGGATCATCAACCCGTCATCGATGGTCTGCGCGTAAATTGAAGTACAGAACAGAAATGTTCCCGCAATGGCTATGATGAGTCGTCGTGACATGCTTCTCCTTGTCGGCCGCCGTCCCTTTTACGGAGAGATCAGCCGATACGTTGCACATGACATTGAGGATTCCGCGCTGCAGCCTTGGCACGAGGCTGTGGCTGCTGCGCTCTGCTTCGCAAGAGTCGGTATACGCACCATGCCGGCGACACGTCACCGCAGCAGCCATGCCGAAGACCCCGTCAGCACGCACCGTTGCTGCAGAGTTGCGGCTCAAGCGATCGACATGTTATAGAGGCAGGTAGTTCAGAGGTCAATAATCACAAAGGACTACTTTTTTAAGTATTAGAAGCTATAGCCCACTCCTGGCGCGCAGCTGTAGAGTAGGAGCGGAACGATGCCGAGGCATCTCGCCTACCCGATCCCCTGATCACTCGCCCTATCCCGATCAGCTAATGAGGATTACAGAGTATTGTGACAACCGTCTGCTGTAGCGGCGGTCTATGACCGCCGGATTTTCCAAGAAGAACGGCCGGCGGTCAGCGGGTTAGCCTCAAGACGGCCTTTTCTTGGACAAAAGATAATTACCCGCTCTGAAATCGAGAAGTCAGTTGTCGGACATCCTGGCGTAGGCGGACCCAAGTGAGGCCGGACGACACGATCCTCGGACGGGAAGATCGGCAGTCCCCCTGAGACGAGTGAAACATGGCGTACAAACGAAGCTGGAATGTGGTTCAGAATCAGCAACATCTGCGGATGCGTTTTCAGTGTCGTCCTAGGTCATCCAAGCTGATTGGCGGACTTGCCAGATGACGCGATCATCCGATCGACAAGATCGATCACGGTACGGCCTGATACAATGACTCTCGTGGAGACGAAGCCTCGACTCTTCGGCACGGACGGCGTCCGGGGCATCGCCGGGGAATATCCGCTCGATCAGGCCATGGTCTGGAGACTTGGCGCCGCGCTCGGCAACGTGCTGGCGGCGGACGGGCCGGCGGGAGCGCCGGTGGGTGTCGTTCTGGGTCGCGATACGCGCGAGTCCGGCGAATGGCTGGCAGGGTGCGTGGCTGCGGGCCTGATGGCGAGCGGAGCCGAAGTGAGCGACGCCGGTGTGATCACCACTCCCGGCGTGGCCTTCCTGACGCGCCACCACGGATTCACCGCCGGCGTGGTCATCTCGGCTTCCCACAATCCTTATCGCGACAACGGTATCAAGGTGCTTTCGCGCTCCGGGACCAAGCTGCCGGAGTCCGTTGAGATGCGGATTGAGGATGCGTTGGATGAGGCTGAATCGCCGCCCGCCGGTCTTGGCCGTAGCGGCTGGCAGCCCAAGCCGGTCCCTCACCTGGCCGATGACTACCTCGATTTCCTGGAACGTTCCGCCGGCAACCTGACGGCACTGCGGGGCCATCGCCTGGTGATGGACTGCGCACAAGGGGCTGCTTTCCGATTGGGGCCGGCGCTTATGGACCGTCTCGGGATCAAGACGAAAGTGCTGAACGCCGCGCCGGACGGCCGGAACATCAACCGGGATTGCGGATCGATGCATCCCGGTGTGGTGGCCGCGGCGACGCGCGATTCGGGCGCCGAGTTGGGCGTGGCTTTCGACGGCGACGCCGATCGCGCCATCTTCGCTACTGCGTCGGGCCGCGTGGTTGACGGCGACCATGTGCTCTACCTGGTCTCGCGGTTTCTTGAGGAGCGCGGCGAGCTGAAAGGGCGCGGTGTGGTCGGGACCCTGATGACGAATTTCGCGCTGGAGCGGGCGCTCTCCGATCGCGGCCTTGCCCTGAAGCGCACTCCGGTGGGCGACCGCTACGTGCTCGAGGAGATGCTGCGCTCGGAGATCAATCTGGGCGGGGAAGCGTCGGGTCACGTCATTTTCTCGGATATTTCGCTGGCGGGCGACGGCTTGCTGACGCTGCTCGAGGTCCTGCGGATTGTGGGAGGCACCGGACAGAGCCTTGAAGAACTGGTAGCGGATTACGAGCCGCTGCCGCAGCTGATCGTCAACGTGCGCGTGCGCTCGAAGCCCGCTCTCGAGTCGCTGGCAGCAGTGGCCGAGGCCATGAGCCGCTGCCGGGGCGAGATCGACGGCAACGGGCGCCTGGTGGTGCGCTACTCGGGCACGGAACCGCTGGCGCGCGTCATGGTCGAGGCGGAAGACGAGGCCACGGTCCGGCGCCACGCCGGGGCCATCGCGGGCGCCATCGAAGAGAGCATCGGGGTCGGCGCGGACGGGCAGGTGTCGCCCGGCGTCCTGCCGGGACTGGCCGCGAACGGCGCTTAAGACGGCATGAGAGGCTACACAAATAGCGTATGTTTGATCGTCCTGCTGATCTCGCAGGCCAGGCTGCAGCATCGCCCCGGCGCACCCGCCCCGGCAAAGCCGGAAGCTCCCGTGGCCGTTCCCGCCGGCGCGATTATTCCCCTGGAACTGAAGAACACGGTCAATTCACGCACCGCCTACGTGGAGCAGACGATCTATGCGGAGACGATCTTCCCGGTGGTGGTCCATGAGCGCGTTCTGATTCCCGTCCACAGCTACGTGCGCGGCGAGATCACGGAAGTAATCCGGCCGGGACGCGTCTCCGGAAAAGCCAAGCTGGGTCTGCGCTGTGACGAGATCATTCTGCCGGATGGCACCACACGTCACATCTCGGCGCGCGTCACCGAGCTCGCCGGTTCGCGGATCGAGCAGGCGCCCGACGCTGACGCTGCGGGTGCCGACAGCGACTCCGCGAGCAAAGACGACAGCGCGCTGGTGGACGCCTCGAAGTTGATTCAGCCGAGCGCGATCGTCGATGCGGGCGGCGTGCTGGATCCGTCGGTGACCGGCGCGGCCGAAGGCGTGGGAGGACTGGTGATGACGCTGGCCACGCGCGGTCGCACCATCGTGCTCCGGCCCGGCACGACCTTTGAACTGCAATTGACGCAGCCGCTTGATCTGGGCCGGTCCGGATCTTCACTCGAAGCGCCCAAGCCGGAGCGGTGAGGGCGGCCCAGGCTGGAGTGGAGATGTGCTAGAATAGCGTAGGCGGGCAGCGATCCCAGGCGGTCGTTGTCCTCTCTTCCACACCGACGTCGGGGCGTAGCGTAGCCTGGTAGCGCGCTTGGTTCGGGACCAAGAGGTCCCCAGTTCAAATCTGGGCGCCCCGACCATTCCTTTCAAAGACTTACTCGCTTGAGCAGAGTCCCCGAAAAGTACAAACTGGTACAAGTCGCTTGAAGTTACTTTCGCCATAGCACATCCACCACCTTCGCAGGGTCTCGCGTTTTTCGGCTGAGATGGCTTGAGTATAGAGGTTCAGCGTTGTTGTCACGTCGGCGTGGCGCAGCAACTCCTTCCGGACGACCGGTCTTGCGCCAAGTGAGTGAAGCAAGGTTGAATAGGTGTGTCTGAAAGTATGCCAGCCGATGTTGCCGATCCCGGCCGCGGCCCGCCGCTGGTTTTAGGTAATCAGCCAGAAAGGTGTCCGGCCAGGGCGGCCTTCCGGAACCTGATCCTGGCCACCAGCGCCACTCACAGTTACTTCGGACGGAACGCATTTGAGAGGTTCGCACCAGGATTGAAGAGCCTGCCGGACGCCTTGTCGGCGCGCAACAAAGTTCTGCGAGCGTTTGAACTCGCAGAGGTCGAAGAAGACCCGAGGCGCCATCGGGACCTGCTGACCTTTGTGCTGGTGGGCGCCGGTCCCACCGGCGTCGCGATGGCCGGCGCGCTGGCAGTGCTCGTCCGGACCGCACTCAAATCAAATTTCCGGCGGATTGACCCTACCTCGGCTCGAATTGTCCTGGTCGATCGGGGGCCGCGAGTTCTGGGGACGTTCTCGGAAGACCTTTCTCAAGCCGCTAAGGAAAGACTTGAAGAATTGGGGGTCGAGATCCGCCTCGGACAGAGCGTCGATCAGATTGACGAACACGGTGTGGTAGTGGCGGGTAAGCGAATTCTGAGCAAGACCGTGATCTGGACTGCGGGCGTTGCCCCTTACCGGCCGGAAAGTGGCTGAACGTGGAGACCGACCGTGCCGGGCGGGTGCGCGTCCAGAAGGATCTCAGTGTGCCCGGGCATCCCGAGATCTTTGTGATCGGTGATACCGCTTCCCTCGATCAGGACGGTAAGCCGCTGCCCGGAGTGGCTCAGGTCGCGATACCGCAAGGCCGCTACGCGGCGCACCTCATTCGCAGCCGTATCGTCGGCAGTCCGCCGCCCGGCCCATTTCGCTATTGGGACAAGGGCCACCTGGCCGTGGTCGGCAAGGGGTTTGCCGTGCTGCAAAGCGGTAAGCTCCAAATGAGCGGGCCCGGCGCGTTCTTCGTCTGGGCGTTCGTGCAACTCCAGTTCCTGGCGACGCCCGGTCTCCGTCTAAGCGTTTTCCTGCAGTGGGCTTGGACCTTCTTCACCGGTCAAAGGGGTTCGCGGCTCATTGTGGATTGCCATGCTTCAGAACCACTCAGGACGGCAGAAGATGCTGATACGCCAACCAGAGGAGTCGCGTAAGGTGTCAAAGTCACGGTCCGGTACGTTCGGAATCTCATCCGAGATGCAACGCCCTGCTTTCTTCTTCGACTTGTCAGATCTGAGATTCGCGTGCCTTTTGCTTCGACCAATTTGAGGTTCCGGAAAGGAATGATAATGGTAAGAGACTGGCCGGCCAGCTGATAGCTAAAGGCGGACTTCTGACGTGAACTCGGCCAGGTCAACGCCGCCGGGTACGCGCGGCGTTTGGCGCTGCCTGGTTACAGGATCAATTCCTCCGACACGATATGGGCGCTTTGCTTCCGAGAGCACCTAAGGAGGATTGCATATTGCATAAACGGAGCCATAAAAAAGTCTTGAAACGCGCCAAGAGCGACGATTTCGCTCGCTGCTCGCCTACGGGAGTGTTTTTCCGAAGAACCACGCCGGCGTCAGCGGGATCCAGTCGTAACCGCGGTGGCAAACACAAATCCATAACCTGGGTCGATGCGGGGCACTTGTTGAAGTAGGATATCCCGGATGCTGTACGGATTGGTCGGTCCCGCAACAGTGTTGCGCAGCACCTGAAAGATGTGTTCGAATCCCTGGGCGTCGTCAATGTCCACGTCGGCCGCGTAGTCGTCGCCGGTATCGCCACGCCGCTGGAAAGTGAGCTGCAAGTTCCCGTAGCGGTCGAACGTTTTAAAGCTGGAGACAATGTGGTAACCCGGCATGGGGTCGTGCAGCGCTGCCGAAACGGAGTGAAACGCATTGGAATGCGATGTCTCCTCCACCAAGGCCGCGGAGGTCTGTACGAAGAAGCGGTCCTGCTCCAGGCGGACCACGCCTTGAAAGTTGTCCAGGCAACTGCCGCCGCCGGGCAATCCGGTCGCGCCGGCTTTGGCCACGATGTTCAGAAAGCAGGCCTTCAACAAGGGGTATTCAGTGAGGGCCGAATACAGGTCCGGTCCCTGCAGGAACCCGCCCGCCCCGTCGTTAAAACGGGGTGATTTCGCAAGGTTCAGCACCTGTTGCGCCTGGCTGGGCAGCAAGGCAAAGCCGGGCGCCGAGATCGCAGTTACTTTCTGCGGATCGATCGGAACGGGCGCTGTAAGGTCCGTCGTCCCACCGTCACTCAGACCGACGAAATTTTGCACCACCGAGTGGTTCGCCGGGCTGATCATTACACGGTAGAACCGGCCGGCGCTTACGTCGATACCGTTGATCACAAGTTCCCGGGCGATGCTTTCGACCGCCTGGTACCGTTGGGAACTGCTAAGCGAAAACAGATCGGCCACTACGTGGTCGTTGAGGTCCTGACCAGCCGCATCGGTCAGGACCAATCGAAGGCTCGCCGACATGGATTCCTCCTTGGAATTCGTTACACCGATCTTAGTGTCCGGCACCTTTAACCCGCTTGGACAATTCTTATCACTTCGCCCCGGCGGAAACAAACTTCCTGGTGATAGGCGGTTTGCCAGCCAGAACCCAAGCGGTGAGGATCATCCACGGCTCCTTGTATCCGCCGTTGGCATCCTTTACGACTTCCTTCCCCACGGCTTCAAGCGATTCGCCCTTCGCCAACGCAGTAGAGTAATCCGCCATGGCGTTGGACCACCAGATGGCCGTCATCGCATCGGTGGCCGCCAGTTGCACTTCGGCGTCCGTCAGGCCTAGTTCTTTAAGGATCGGCACCATAGCGGCACGGGCGCCGGCGTCCCGCAACGCTTCCCATGTATCTCGGCCAGCCTCGAACACTTTGAGATGGTAGGAGCTCTCAGGATCCTGAGCAAGGCCGGAGTAGATCGCTTTCTCCACTTCGCACATTGCGTCGAGATAGCGTAACCAGTCGTAAGCTTCGTGGTTTGCGTCGACAAAGAGCTGCTCGCATTGCTTAGGGTCAAGCTTCAGTGCGAGAAAAAGCATAGACGTGCCGTAAGCTTTCAGTTTCTGGTTGAGCAGCGCCTGGGCCGCCGCGGCTTCTGTTGCACCGATCAACTCGAGCACGTTCACGAACTGGCGCATCGCTCCCGGGCCGGTCGATCCTTCGCGATCGAGGTAAGCCAGGGTGAGTGGCGAATCGACATCCTTCGTATTGGCCGAGGCAGGGAGCGTCAAGGTAATATCCTTAAGCACGAGTTCACGAAGCTTCTCGGAGGCGAGATTGTTGTCGACGACTTGAAGAGTCTCGTCGGATAGTACAAGTTCGTGCGTATCGCGGGTGAAGTCGACCTTGGACTTGGCGATGAATTCGCTGATGCTCGCGGCGTTAAAAATTCCCAGAAAATGCAGCGCGACGGTGTGCGTCTCATCCTTCGTGATGGTGAGCGCGGAATCGAGTTGTTTAACACCGTTCAAGGCCTGACCGTCACGCGTGATACCCGTGAAGTCGCCCGTCAGGGCCAGTTGCACGGCGGGTGCGCTTTCCTTGTCCAGCCTATTGAGATCGATCTCGTAGAGAAAAACGCGGTTTGGCGTTTTGCTGATCTCCAGGGACGCTTTCAGCGACGCCGCGAACGAGGTCGACAGGGCCTTGTCAATCGCTGATTTGATATCGTCCTTGAATTTCGCTGCGTCCGGCATCTGCGCCGCGATCGCATCCGCCTCGGCCGCGGAGTTGGGGTTGATTCTATCGAGCAGAAAGGCCAACACATCCTGGCTCCCGATCTTCGCTCCAATGCCGCTCGATACCGTCAGGCTTGCTTCAAGATCGTCGGTCTCTTTCAGGCTCACCGCCAAATGAAGCAGCCCGTTTGCGAGCTTTGCAAGAGTCAGGGCATGGCCTGACGTGTGTGTTACGGCAGCCTCAAGGGTTGCCGACGCCGTCGCCTTGATGCCGAAGGGGGGCAAACTGCCGATGGCAACTGCGGCCAGCGGGTCGTTTAGAAAACTGCAGGTGGCGCTTGCCATGAATTTCAGCGAACTGGCTCCATCGAGCCGGCAGATGGCACCGGCGGGAATGCTCCTCAGGTCGTCGATATCGTGCGGGATGGTGAGGGCCGCTGCCGCCTTCCCGACCGCATCCAGGAGTTTGTCGTTAGCGGCCGCCACGTAGTAGCTGCTCAGGGTGACCGTGCCGCTCTCCGCAATTCCAAAAGTAAAGTCGCTGACTGTGGCGTCCTGCTCCGCACTCAGCTTTGCCTGCACGGCGAGAGATACGAGGCCTGAGCTGGTAGCGTCGACGGGGAGGTTCAGTGCAGAGAGGAAACCCGATTCGCCGTCCGTGAGCAGGCCGATCGAGGCGCATGCTCCAGCCTGGACGTCGAGCGTAGTTTTCTTCAAAGCGAATTTCCCTTCGCCGGCGGCAGAGAGCGTGATAGGAAAGTCGACTTCACGCTGGTCCTTCACCAGCTCGTTGGCGAGGGCATCGAATTTCGGCGGCGTCTTGAAAGTGAGAACGCTTGCCAGGTACCGGTTAAGCGTCGCGTTATCGTCGGCGGACGAAGCTGTGAGATTCAGGTTGGCATTGTTAGTCAGATTGATCGTGGGCATAAATCAAGCCTCCAAATGAGTGTGGTCCATGCCGGCGAATCTTGGTGACACTTCTCGGACGCCTGTTTTCGGCCCAAGCTCCCACTCAAGGCAGGAAGCCGATGAGCGTCACCGGCCCCGGGCCGTTTGGGCGGCCGAACCCGAGCCCCCAAGTATACAAGCAACTCCGGCAGCGCCCGCAAAATGCTGGCCGACGTCCAAAGGTAGATAATATGGCGCGCACAAGACGGAGATCAATGCTCAACTCCGGGAAGATCCGGCGACGCCGAATAGGGGGAGTCAGTTCGCTGCATCGACTGCGCCATCGCGTGTCTTCAGTGGATATGGGCAGTACGACCCCGCCTCCACCGATATCGCGCGTCCAGGTTGCAGAAGAGCAGATACGTTCGTGTACCCCTTGCCGCCGGTATCTGATCCCACAGGCGCTCCGGGCGGCTGACGGCTTTCCTCCCGCCGTCTGTCCACCGCCAACAAAGGGCGGGCCTCCAACGCGCGAGACGGCTATCGACATTGCCGATCCGATTGGCGTAATCTTGGCAGGCGCGTTATGAGCTTTGCGCGCTTGCTTGGAGAGTGAATCGCTTCTTTTACGCTCTCCCCAAATAACCCGGAACAAGACCGGGCGGCAGTTGCCTGGTGACTGCGCCTACGTCACAAATCACGGGTGAGCAAATAGCTGAGCCGTCAATGCGACCGTATCGATTTCAAACAGAGGAGTGCCCCTTATGCCTGGAGTGAACGTAACCAACTGGTTCGGAGATATTGCTTCGCAGCCAAGCGTGGTGGTTGACGCCAACTCGTCCGACGAGGTGGCGGCGATTCTGAAGGACTCCGCCAAGTACCCGTCGCCCGTGCGTGCCGCCGGTTCCAGTCACTCCACGACTCCCTGTGGAGCCCTCGAGGGTGGAACGCTTGTTCGCATGGCGAACATGAACCGCATCCTCAGCCTGACCGCTGATTCGGTCACCTGCGAGGCCGGTGCGCTCTACATCGATATCGCGCAGGAACTTGAGAAGCAAGGGCTGCAGTTCTTTGTGAATACGGAGATTGGCAATCTCTCAGCCGGGAGCGCCGGTTGCTGTGGAACCAAGGATGGATCAATGCCTGGCGAATACGGTCAGGTCGGCTCTTACGTAACCGGGGTCAAAATGGTGCTGCCTTCCGGCGACCGACTAGAAGTGGACGAGACCCAGCCCGAACTGCTGCAGAAGGTGCGCTCAAGCTATGGTACGTTCGGCATCGTGACCGAAACCACCTTTCGCGTGGGCCCGATCCGGCCGATGGCCGTCTACCACCAGACGTTCAGCACCGACGACTTCGTAAGCAAGCTGCCGGAACTGATCGCGCGCGGCGAATCGATGATGTATTACGTGTTTCCCTTTGAAAACCTCGTCACGGTCGAGTTCCGGAAATACAATCCGGGCGCCTCCGGGCTCCCAAATCGCATCGTCTGGCCGTTGCGGAACTACTTTTGGGGAACGGCGGGGCCGGCCTTCTGCCGCCGGGTGGAAGCGGAGGTCCCCGACAAGACCATTCGGTACGGTGTGATCGACGGGTTTTGCGCCCTGTGGCGCTTCAAGCTCACGGATATCGTTAAGAGTGACAACACCATTGCCAGAGACCAGATGATTCGCTATCCGCATCCGGCCGACGACAGCAGGTATACCTTCAGCTTCTGGGCGTTTCCCGAGGCGAGCTTTCCCGCAGCGTTCACGTCGTACAACAAATTCTGCCGCGATTATTATCAGCAGAAGGGGTATCGGTCAAACATGATCAGCGTCGGCTATCGTGTGGCCAAAGATCAGGAGTCGCTGCTCTCGTATTCGTACGATAACACGACGATGACCGTTGACCCCGTGTCCACAGCCAACCCGGGATGGGAAGCTTTTCTCGACGCGTACAATGAGCTCTGCAGCCGGCAAGGCGGGATACCGCTCCTAAACCAGACGGCGCGAGTCACACCGGCCCAGGTTCAGGCGGGCCTCGGCGATCGACTCAAAATCTTCGCACAGGAGCGCAAGAAGTACGACCCCGCCAACCGGCTGTTGAACCCCTTCTTTCGTAGCTTGTTGGGTGAATGACCCAACTTCGGCGAGTTCGACCCGCCCGCTTGGTGGCTCGACTTCCAGGTGACGAGATGACGGAAGGCACGCCTCCCAAGAATCGCTGTATTGCATGCCGCGAAACGATCGAGCCTGACGCACGGCTCTGTCCCCACTGCCGGAGTTCGCAGTCGCCGGACCACTGGAAGCTGTTTGGCACGATCCTCAAGTGGGTGGGCGGATCGGCGGCCGTTATTTCTCTGCTGACTGGCATGGTGCAAGTGAACAGTCTTTTCCGCAGCTGGCAGAGCCGTCAGGAAACGGTGACCGAGCTTGCGAAAGCCGCCCAGCTTCAGGCGAACGCGGGTGACTACGCCGGAGCGTGGAGGCTCTACGAGCAGGCCTTGCAGCTGGAACCCGGTTCGCGCTCCGCCCGCGATGGCGAGGCTGATCTGGCCATGCGATGGCTGAGAAACATCCGCATCTCGGAGAATCAGTCCTTCTCTCAGATTGTGGATCCCCTCTTACCTGTGCTTTACCGGGCGGCTGCCAGCGGAAATACGCGCCGGGCGGCTGACGCTCTCGCCCACATCGGTTGGGCCAACTACCTCAAGAACCGTGACCTCGGGTCGGCATCTTCGGGAGAACTGGCCGGTCCCAGCGTTGAGGAACAGTTCCAAGCGGCACTAAAAGCAGATAGCGCCAACGTATATGCCCACGCGATGTGGGGTTTCTGGATCGCTTATCGCGGGGACGATCTCTCTCAAGCTGACCAGCAGTTCTCCGAGGCTCTGAAGACCGGACGTGACCGTCCATACGTTCAGAGCTTGCGGATTTGGGCATACCTCAATCGCGAGGGGGATACGGATTCCGCGGTGGAACTGATTCGCCTGGCAGACGAGATGCGCCAAGCCCATGAAAACATTGAGGCCAATGTGAAAAGGAGAATCGTGGAGGACGTCTATATGGCCGGCGCGGACAACACCGATGAGAACCTCAATCGGATCATCTCAGCCGTTTCATCGGCCAATCACCTCGCAACTCTCGTGTGGCTTGGCCAGGGAACCAACCTTGAGTCTGACCGGCGCTACAGGTTCTATCACGCGCGGCTCTCCGAAGGCGCTGGAGATCTCCCTGCTGCTCTAGCCGAATACAAGGCGCTACAGGCACTTTCGTTTCCGCTGGAGCACGTGCTGGCCCAGCAGGTTGTATTGGGGATTAATCGAATATCCGCTCACGGTCCAAACGAGGCCGCGCATAAGTAGCCTCGTATGCTTACGACAAAGCGGCGGACCGTCTCGAAAGTAGGGCGGCAGAGTCAGGGCGGCTGGAGGAGCCAGCTATCCTCCCTGCGACTCAAAGGGTCTTTAGATACTCAATCAGATCCCACTTGTCCGCGTCCTTCAACGCTGTACCGTAATCGTGCCCGATATTAGAGTTCCCTGGTAAACAAACCTCGTATTTGAATCCCACTCGTTCGGCATCCGACCCTGACGTAATGAATCCCACGTTCTTCGGATCATAAACGTCGTAGCCAGTGTAAAAAGCGGCGGGCCGCCGATTCGCCGGCTGCAACAAGTCCCACACCGTGGGTACAGAGCCGTTATGGAGATATGGCGCCCGCGCCCAGACTCCGTCCAAGGGCGTATCACTGTAACCGTTGGTCTTCCGGTAGGAGTCGAACTTGAACGGAGGCGAGTCGAGGGCATGGAACCGTTCCACCAGGCCCGGCGTGAAGGAGTCGAGTCGATGGCGATCGGTGCCGATGGCGCCAATATCAGTCACTTGGCCAGTCTGCGGCGAGCCGAAGGCGTGGCAGGATGCGCACTCGCGCTCGTAGGTCAATTTGCCTCGCGCGGCCTTCTGCTGATCAATGGGAAAAGGAAAGGCCAGTGGCTGCAAATCAAGCAGAAAATCTGTGACCGTCTGGAAACTCGCTGGGAGCACCGATTGCGGCGTGGCGCCGACCGCCATGGCCGCAGCGTAGTTCCGCTCGTGCAGATTGTTGTTGTTCCCATCCCAATGTAAGTACAAGCTTTCGCGCGGGCGCTGATTCCAAATCTGCGGCAGGTCAACCGTGCCGATCGTGCCGTCATCGGGCATGTGGAACACATTAAACTTGGTGGGATTAAAAGTGTCGACGCGGCCGCGCCCCTGGGCGGGACGGCTGTCCTCCCAGGCATAATCGATCTTCTGCTGCAGCAATCCGTGCTTCGCCACCGGGATGATGAGGAAACGGTAGACAAGTCCTTCCAAGAAGGATGTCTGGTGCACCTGATCGATGGACCGCATCACGTTCGTCGGCGTAAAGCGCGGATCGCTGGCGCATGCAAACAGAAAGTGCTGGAAAGCCTCCAGATCGAGCGTGTGCGCGGGCGCTCCCAGGATCACGTGGGGTGTGTCCGTAGGCGATATTCGATAGGTGCCCGTGTGACACAACGAGCAGTTGGCCTCGAGGGCCGGATAACCGATGTGGCGAAGCGAGAACCCTAGCGGAATTTCTTGGCCCGGCTCGAAGATAAATCCAAATGACGCCCACCCGCCCGGACCAGGCAGTTTTTCCGGGAACATGGTGGGTAGCACCTGCCAGATGTAGTAGGGCAAGCGGCTATTGGTGCTCAGGCCGATGGCGCCGTGCTTGAAATGGTCCTGGGGCGTCGGTCCCTGGTAGTCGGGTTCGGCCCGCAGCAGGTAGCGCCACGCCGCGTAGCCGCCGATCGCCCCGAGCACCAGGACTACCGTAAGGACTCCTTTCACCCAGGCCGTATGCCATTCCATTTTGATCCACCCGCCCAAGCCGGCAAGCGCTCGGCCCGCGTTGCTTAAGCTCATGCGATTCTGCGCCGGCAGGGCAGGGTTCAGCAGCAAGAGGAGTACGACCGCTAGAGTAAGATCGGTGAACAGGAGCGGCCGAACGATTTCGACGGAGACAGACTGTCTGAGCAGGACGAACCAGAAAGCCGATGCGATCCATCGTGACAGCACCACCAGCTTTGTGTGAGTAGGATGGCGCGCAGGCGCCACCGCCGAAGGGGCATACAGGATGCACAGAGTCAGCAGCAACATGCCCACGTTCTGAAGCCAGAGCGTGGAGGTTTCAGGTGGCAGATCGAGACCCGCCAGCACCATATCCGGCGCAACCATGGCAGGAATTGCAAAGCACAGATTGAGGATGATTCCGATCCAGACGACGCGCCCAAACCATTTCTCTGCTGCCCCCATTTCGACTCCTGTCCGCCGAAGTGTCTTCACGGCTGAATTCGCGGGGCGCTTGTGGTCGCCCCTGGGCTGCCGCGAGGCCCGCCCTTACAGCGTGGCTTCCAAATGCTCCAGAACGAGGGGATAAACGTCATTCACTGCATTCTTTCCGTAAATGCAGTCAATATGGCCGTAGCCTTGGATCACGTGCCGCTGGTAAAGATCGTTCCCATTGGCCCGGGCCAGTTCATCCACGGTGAGAGCCGTACTCTCGGGTAGAAAACACTCGTTTTGAGCTCCGTGGATAAACGCAATGGGAATAGCCAGCCGGTCGAGCTGAGGCATGTAGACGTCTTTGCCGTTGAAATCCACCAGGTGGCCAGTGTTCGTGAGGCGTGCAAGATGCATAAATGCCTTCATGTTAGCGACGCCAAACATCTCGTGCAAAGCATCGTGAGTAGCCTCGTTCAGATTCGCATGTTCGTAGAGAGGCGCGTACATGAAAGTGATGCGGTGGCAAGTGGAGCTGGTGCAGCGGTTCTTAAGCTCAATCGGGTATAGCCTCAAGCCGTCATCATAGAGCTTGGCGAGCAACGCTTCGTGATTGTCGACATAGGCGGTCAGCGTTTTGATGCCGAGGGCATTCAGGAAGGAAGGCAGATGTAGCCCCGTCTTGAGGTGAGTGGCGAGCGGCGTCCGGATCTCGGTCGCTATTTGCGAGGCCACGGCCGAGCGCACGCCTTCCAGCCCTGCGAGCATCGCCATAAAAAACGTCGTGGAGCCCCAACAATGGACCACCATCTGGACGCTCTTGACGCCTGTGAGATCGAGCACCTTGCGGACAGCGGCCGGATAGTCCATGATGGCCACATCGTCGCCGCTCGACTGAAGAGTGGCAGCGGGTAATTCGATGCTGTTGCGATAGTCCAGCAGCCAAACGTCGTAGCCGTGGGCGACGAGGTACTCGAGCAAATTGGTTTCGATGGTGTCGATGGAGAAGATCCGGCTCGAGACGCCCAAGCCGTGTGAAAGGATCACCGGCCCCTTCGTCCCGCCCTGGTAACGAGTGAGTCGCAGGCCGACACCGTCCGGCGTCTTGAAATACGCCACTTGCGGCGCGCCCGTACGCAGCGGACGTTTCACACGCGGTGGGGCGTCGGTGTTAAATACACTCGCGCGCGCGAAGACGTCGGCATAGGTATCCAGCAGCGGTCCCAGGAAAAACTTCGCGAAGCGGGTCTCGTACTCAAGGCGCTTCCCGAGACTGTCCGCGTTGATCACCTTAATGGTGGTGACTTGCCGGGCGAAGTCCTCAGGCGCAATTCTAAGTATTCCCTTGCCGACGATCGGGTTCCCGGCGCTTTCCCCATCGTAAATGGTGATGTAAAGGGTGGTAGTTGCGGGCCAAACCTCGAAGACAAAATCGGGGTGTGTCACTTTGAAGCCTTGAAAGTAGTAGGTGCGGCCCTCTGCGGTGACCATCTTCATCCGGTACTGCATGTTGTGGGTGTCGACGTTGTTCAGGTCTACTGTGAAGAGATTGAAGCCGCCTTCGGCTACGGTCAGTGGTCGGGGGAAAAGCGCCGGCGCCACGACGGTTCCTACCATCCGAGCCTCGTGATTCGAGTTTGACATCATGTCATCCAGATCTTCACTGGAGATGGTGAGGGTGAACTGAAAAGGTGAGTTATCGGTCTTGCCCTGATCGAAGCCGCGTTGATAGCTCGAGTCCAAGGTCAAAGGAGGAGTCAACACCTTCACCGTCGAGGAAAAATACCCTTTCATCGTTTCAGTAAACTCGATTCCAATCTTCGTGAATGGCTCGCTCTTGTCAAAGCTCATAACGCTTCTCCACCCAGTGGGCAATTGCGGTTTTCTGTTCTCTGTCCAGCGTTAAGAAGTGCCTTTTGGGTTGTAGGGCGCATATTCCCTGATCACAAATTGATTGGTGAAGGCCAGGAAACGGAGCTGCCCCTGTGCCTTGAGCCTCAGATCGTCGGTTCCGGTGACCTGGAACGAGGCCAGGAACTGGGCAAAGCTCGCCACTGCCGCCGGATCCTCGAACGTTTTGAACTTCAGCAGCCCGGCACCGAGTTCCTTCCCGTCGGCCGTGCGCGTCAGATGGCAATAGGCCGTGGTGTAGTCGTGCAGGACTTCCTGGATGCCGACCACATTTGCGTTCGAGTCGCGCTGCATGTACTTCTTAGCGAAGTAGAGATACTCGTTCTTCTGCGCATCCTGGAAGTAGAGGTGGTAATCCATCTCAGCTTCCTCTGTTTGAGGATTGACACGCAGGTAATTGAAATAGCTCTTGAGGGGATCGAGGGTAAATGTCTGCGCTCCCTGTCCTGGAAAATCACCGAACTGGATGGTTCCGGAAAGCTGGGCCTCGTGCTCGGTGCCTTCGAAGAATTCGTTGAGATCACGAATCAGCATGTGCACCTGAAAACTGCAGGTGACCCCGCCCGCCGGAGCGCCTGAAGCCGGGACACGAGCTTCGATTTGCAAATCCCCTGTCCGCCTCGCGGGCACGGAAAATCCCGCGAAGAAATAGCCCACCATCTGTTCGTCGAACTCCATATGGAGACCGTCGGGCAGGCGGGTATCGAGCAGGCGCTCGAGGAAGACCGTAGCTGGCATCTGCCCCGCCTGCCGGCGAGTCAACGTGTAATCAAAGCCGAATTGGGACTTGCCGCCCGAGCCGGTGGTCACCTGGAAGATCCCCAGCCCGCCCGGCCCGAATAGCTCAGCGAGGCCCGGAGGAGTGCTGGTGACGTACTTGCCCACCATGAGGTCGGGACCGACACAGCGGATTTCATCGTGGAAAGGAGTGAAATCGTCAAGCTCGAAATGATCCTGGCCCAGAACAGGTTTAACCAGGCCTTCCAGCAGGCCCAAAAAGTTGTAGTGGGCCTCGATGCGACCGTCGGGCTTCAGGTCGAACTGCAAATAGGCCACCACACCGGTATCGGTCGCGTTGGCCACGGTTCGCATTTCCCACACGCCGGCGAGTTGCTGCGGCGTGGGAGCCGGTGATCGCTGGTAAAGCAAGTCGTGGTCGGCCGTGGTCATGTCGTCGAGGCTGTACACGCGCGTCATCGGGAAGGTGAACATGCGTGTGCCATTCGGATAGGCGCCGAGGTAGACGCGGCCGATGAGAAGATTTTGATTGATCACCTTAAAGATGTCGTAGAACACGTTCCAAGGCGGGTCGGTGTACCGCAGCAAAACGTACTTGCCGGCATCGAGTGTGCCGGTAGCTCTGTCGAGCGTGACCTCCTCGAGCGTGTTGTTGACGTTAATGCGGCCATCGGAATCGCTCGTCACTCCGGTCAAACCGTTCGCCGTGCGGGTGAATTTCTTCTTGAATCCCGTAAACAGCGCCGTAGAAAGCGTATTCAGGATGTGGCCTTTGGGGAAGAAGCCCTTCCAGTCGGTATCGTTGCGTATCAGGCCTTGTCCCAGGTCAACTGACCATTGTCCAGTGTTGACCATCACATCGCTCGAAAGGGTGGTTACGCGCGTGAAGATACGCTCCAGGTCCGCTTCGTCATCACTGATTGCCTCAAGCGGGTCAATGGCATGCACGGCGACGTGGCCGGGCGGCGCCGGGTATGCATTGCCTTGAAGGCTCTGCACCATGCGCTCCGCGACGCGCTCGGTGAGCGCGGAGATCGTCAACAAAGGGTTCACGTTGAGGGCCGAAGGCAACAGAGCGCCGTCCGCGACAAACAGGCCCTGGTGAACGCCGCCCTGGCCGTCGAAAACCCGTCCGTACTCATCCGTCGCGCCCTGAAGATAGTCCTCGCCCATCGGGCAGCCGCCGATCGGATGAGCCGTGATCAGTGTACCCATATTCGTCAGGCTCCAGAGAGGATTCGAGATGAAGTGGGCGTCGAGAGCGCGCGCGTGCCGGCGCAACTCCTCGTCGATCACCTTGAAAACAGGCTCCCGGCCCGCGCCATCCCAGTCGATCTCCACTTTTCCATTCGGATCAAGGACGCTGGTGTTCAGGCGGATGGTTCCCTTGGCGTCGTCACTCGCCATAACCAGGTAGAACATGCTGTGATTGAGGGCGTTGTCCGCCACATAGGGTGCGAAGGGATTATCGCGCGCGAGTCGCGCACCCTCGGCTGACTCGTTTCCGACTTCGGTGGGCTGGCCACCGAGCGCTCCGAATGCAGTCATGAAGAGACCCAGGAAGGCGCTGGGATAAGAGAGGTCCTCCACGGTAAAACGCCGCCCGATGGGCAGTGAGGGGTTGTAGCGGATGGCTCCTACGATCGTGGGCCCGGTCGCGTCCGTCTTGCTCCAGGGGTTGTCGGGATGGTTTCCGAAGCCCAGCACGTCCGTGCGATACGCGGCGTTGAACGCGATCCCAAAGAAGTCGCCATTGCCGCTGAAACCTGTCCCGGCGCGCGGCGAAAGCGACAGGCCGTGGATCTCGGAACGCAGCAGAATCTCGGTGCTGCCGATGGAGCCGGCCGAAAGCACCACAGTTCCGGCGTCCAGAGTAAAGCCCTCGGGGAAAAGATCTCCGGGGAACCCGCCACCGTAGTGCCGGCCGTGGATTCGCCAGCCGCCGCCAGCCAGCGCTTCCACCCAGTCGACGTGCACCTGGGTGAAGATTTCGGTCCCGTTCCGCGCCGCCAGTGGCAGGTAGTTCATGTAGAGGGTATTCTTGGCCCCGACGTTACAGCCGGTTACGCAGTCACCGCAATCGATGCAAGGCTTTTGCGGCACGCCCTGGGCGTTGGGACCATCAATGGTGAAGTTCACGACGATGTTCAGCGGGGTGGCTTCGTTCCCGATTTCCGCGGCCCGTCGCTCGAGCGCCTGCACCTTCAGCAATTGTCGCGCGCGCGGGTGAGGGTTCGCCGCCAGCATTTTTCGGGCAGTATCGTAGTAGGGCTGCAGAACGTCCCGCGTAATAGTACGTGGCCAGGCAGGTTCCTGGAACACCTCGGCGTCAGGCATGATCGCCACGTTCGCGTTCACCAGGGATGTGCCGCCCAAGCCCGAGCCCTTTATCACCGCAATGTCTTTATAGAGAAGAAAGTCGTAGAGGCCGAGGGGATTAGTCAGCGGATTGTAAGCCGCGGCTGTCGCCGCGGGCAGGGTGTCCGGGAATTGGCCGATCGGCCATTCCCTGCCCCGCTCCAGAATACAGACGGATTTCTTGAGGCCCGCACCGGAAACCCGGGCCGCAGTGATCGCGCCGCCGTACCCGGACCCGATCACGACCACTTCATAAGCCTTTTGACGTTGGCTCCAATCCTTCGCGAGCATAATGCCTCCTCCCCTCTCGATTGCGAATTCCTGAGGTGCGTCTACAAGGACTCAGGCGAGGGTCTGCTGGAACATGGGGTTGTCCTCGTCGCTGTCCTGGTAATAGGAAACCGTTCCCGCAGCGCCATTCAGTTCGACAATGGCGTAGCCGTGGTTGTAGAGTCCGGCCGTCGTGCCGAGCCGGATGTCGACACCGTCGGCGTCCTTCTCAACAGGCACGTCCGGGTAATTCGGCTGGCTCTTCAATTCGTCCTCGCCCACGGGAAACGCTCCATGCCCGAGGCAGCAGCTTCGCGCCAGATTTCGGTAGGGCCCGTACACCACGAAGTCGTGCTCGTGCCCCCATATCCAGAGCGACACCTTGGGCAGCAGCGGGCCCAGTTGCGAGTAGAGCCGCAGGTTGACCTCGTTGCTGTCAATATTGTCGAACGCAGTGAAAAGCTGATGGTGCGACAGGAACACCGTGCGACGGCCTCCGGCGTTATTGATTTTATCGGTTACCCAGGTCACCTCGGTGTCCTGCAGATAAGTTGCGCCCGAACCCGCGCCGGCCGGATTATGATCGTGGTAACCCGTGTCCATCGCGACAAACTGCCAATCAGCATTCCGCAGACAAAAGTAGCTGGCGGGCTGACCAAGGCGCTTGATCACGTTGTAATAAGCGACTCCTCCCGAGTACATGTCGTGGTTGCCAGCCAGCGTAAACGTCGGAATGCGATCGAGATTGTTGCCGAGGTTTAAGATCTGCTGCCAGGGCTGCAGGAAGTAGTTGCTTACCTCAAAATCAGTGCCGGAATAATAGATATCGCCAAGATGGATGACGACGTCCGGGTTCTTGTTGGCGATCTGTCGCAGAACCAGCTTCGCCGCGTCCTGACCCGTTCCCCAATCGCCCACGATGGCCACGGTAGCTTGGGAGGGCAGCTTGCCGTCAATAACGAAGTCACTGAGTTTGCTGTAGACGACGTAAGGAATCTGGCCCTGCTGAGCGACGAAGTACTCGGCGTACTTGGCGGCGGCCTCAGCATATTTCGGATCGCAATCCCCGAACTTGGCGAGTTCATTGGCGTAACGCTGTTCGTCAACCTTGTTTCTCGTGATCTTGGCCTTCGCCAGTTTCAGCGCCGTCAACGAACAGAAGCCTGCTGTTTGCGCTAATCCCTCCGTGGCCGGTTGGGCACCAGTAGCCTGCGCTACCGTCGCCCCGCCATCCACCTGGTTGCAATATGCTATAGCTTCGGCGGACATCGGGTCCGGTTCGTCGGGCCGACCTGAGACCGCCGGAGCCGCCCCCAGGTCCTCCACCTGGGCCCCCCGCGAGGTCTTGGCTGCCGCCTCCTCGACAGCCGACTGCCAGATGGAGAGTTCGGGATCGTGAAATTGTTTGAAGCGCGCCATCGTGGTTACCTCCTCGATTCAGACTGACATCATCGCTCGCAGCAGGTCGATCATGCCCGCGCCCTGGTGGGTACGGTCGCGGCCCAGGTCAGTAGCCGACTTGACGAAGATCTCTTTTATGGTTTCGGGATCGCCGCGAAACTCCTTATGTCCCGAAAGAAAAGCTGCGATGGCGCCCGACACATGGGGCGCTGCAGCGCTCGTGCCGCTTGCTTCCTTGTAGTGGTAGCCTTGCTCCGGGTGCGCATGGCAGGAAATGATCTTTTCGCCCGGCGCCACCAGGTCAGGCTTCATGCGTCCGTCTGACGTAGGACCCTTAGAGGAGAAATAGGAGATTCCATAGCGATGCGGTGAGCTCTTGTGAACCGATCCCACGGCGATTGCGCAGGCGGTATTGGCCGGATCGGTGATCGACGAGCCGATGGATACCGCCACCTGCTGGTCGTTATCAAGCGTTACGCGCCCGTATCCCCAGTTCCCACAAGAGATCACCACGATCAGCCCGGAGTCTACGGCCCGGGTTACTTCCTGGCATAACGGGCTGTAGCCGCACCCGTAGGTTTGGGGATCGAACGGATATCCCAGGCTCATGTTGACGCCGTCGACCTGAATATCAACGCTGAGGTCGTTCAGCTTGCGCAGGTATTCGAGTCCGCGGATCGCCGCCGATGCCGATCCGGTCCCGTCGTCGTTCAGGACCTTCACGTTGATCAACTTTGCGTCCGGCGCCACTCCCGACGGGCACCCGTCAAGCGGGAAAAGCAGCGGGCTTTCGCCTTGCTCCTCCATAAATTTAGCGGCTTGATACGGTTTACCTTCGGTCCAGGCCGGCGCCAATCCGGCGATGATACCGGCTACATGCGTCCCGTGACCCTCGCGATCGTCAAGCGTATCGGAGCTCGAAAAATTACGACTTCGCGCCGAATCTACTGTATTCAGGTGGGCGAAATGCGGATGCTCAGCGTGGATGCCAGTGTCCATCACCGCCCAGGTGATGCCCTTGCCCCGCGCTTCAAAAGTACGCCAGCAGGAGGTGGCTTTGATGGTTTCGGTCGAGTTCAGGAGATGGCCATAGGTGGTGTCGTCCTTCCAGATTTGGTAAACCCACTCGCGGTGCTCAGCCAGCGCCCTGATGTCGTTCGGAAGCAGCGACGCGAACACGTAGAAGTCGCTCTCCCCAACCCTCTCACTCTTGCCTTCGATAAATCGCTTGACGTTCTCTTTTGCGGGTCCGACCCCCAGTTCCGGGCGTTCCACGGATTCGCGCAGGCTGATGATGACGGGAATGGCTGCAGCAGGCCTCCCCGGTTGGGCCTCCATCTCCCGCTGAACGGGAGGGGAGATTACGAACGTTTTGAAATCGGGCGCGTGCCCCGAGCCGCTCATGAAGCACCTGGCCTGCGATCAGCCGTCCTGCACGAAACTTGGTTTTTGGCGACCACAGTAATATACACTTGTTTGCCACACTGTCAACGGCGCGTACTCGTCCAGTAGATTGGTGACACTCAGGGTCCTTTCGAGACAGATGAGGAACCGGTGATTTCGCTCTATCGTCCTGCAACTCGGAAATGCCGCAGCCTGCGGCTCCCCTGTCACGCAATTTAAGAATGTTACTTTCGCTCTATCGTCCTGCAACTCGGAAATGTTACCCGCAGCCGTAGGCGCTGTGCGAAATGTGGAAATCCGGCGCTCTTGCTTTTGGCCGGATTTCCA
>Ga0335085_10000658_pt1 | contig 91346 bp, 63 predicted proteins | sample Lox_Sample_45_FD_206712 | JGI IMG/M metagenome (GOLD analysis project Ga0335085, IMG submission 206712) | Soil microbial communities from Loxahatchee National Wildlife Refuge, Florida, United States - Lox_Sample_4.5 | ecosystem: Environmental > Terrestrial > Soil > Wetlands | place: USA...
CGTGGGTCCGGAGGCCGTTTCGAAAAATGGCATGACGTTTTGGGCCCCCATCAGTTGATAGACGCTGAACAGAGGATTGCTCAGCAAACTCGATCCACCGGCAGCGGGATAGTCATGGCAAGCGGTACAGCCGTTGGAGTCAAAGGTGCCGCCCAGGCCGACGCGTTTGACCGCGTCTCCACCGGCGACGATATTGACCTCCTCGATAAAGTTTGTCATCGGCTCTTCCAACTCCTGCTGGTACGAGTTCAGGTCGGCGCTGTCTCCCGCCGCAATCGAAACGAACTCGCCGGCGCCATTCGGGCAGGTCTTGCACCAACTGACGCCGCGGATTCCGGGGTCAGAGGCGGTCTGAGCTGTCGCGGTTACCGCAAGGAACAGTAACGGCGCGAAGGCCGCAACTAAGGTCAGGAGTCCCCGCAAGAGAGGCGGCGGACTTTTGGTTCCCTCAGGACGCAGCTCCAACATCGTGACCTCCTATTCCAGAGGTTCGCGGAAGGGCGGGGCTTTCAGCCCCGCCGCACCGGGACCCTAATTACCGTTCAGAAAATTGAGGCGCGCTTAGCGGCGGGGCCGAAAGCCCCGCCCCTTCAAAGCGCGCCGGAGCATTTGCCGGCATCCTGCTAGTTATGGTCCTGGCTGTTCAGCCGCTTGGCGACCGCCGTGACTGTGGCGCCGGAGACTGTGGCGATGATATCCACTTCGCTTCCGTCCGCCTTGATGTTGAAGTTCTGCGTGACTCCGCTGCTGAGAACCGCAGAGCCTGAGCAGTCGGAATTGACCGTGTAGGTGGCCGACACCGGCACACCGGTGCTGATGACGCCGTCTTCAGAGATGGTTCCGGTGCCGCTGAAGGTGCCGTTGCCATTTGAAGTGACCAGGTCAAGCTCGGCAAAGGGAGCTCCGCCAAGGGTCCCGGTGATGCTGGCGCTGTACGTGCCGTTCAGGGTGGCATTCGAGCAATGCAGGCCGCGCGCGCGCGCTTGCGGTGCGCTGACGAGCCCCAGAATCGCGAAAGCCGTAATTGACCAAGCAAGACTGACGAAGCGTTTCATTTCTTCCTCCCGATTTGTATTTGGCGAAGGTCCGGGTGGAGCCCTCGAACGAGCGGCGACTACCCGAGGCCGCTTGCCTGAGCAATCATGCAGGTCCGCTGGCGGACCCTCGCCATGCAGGGAGTTGTATCACCGGGTTTCTGGAAGGCAAGAGCTATTGGTGGGCAAATCCTGCTATTAATGCACCAATCCTGCTACCCACTGGGAATCGGGTGTTCGCTGATTCACGTATTCAGGAAGGTGAAATGATCCCGACAAGCCGCGGGGGGGCGCAGTCGTGTAGCCAGCGGCGACTGCATCTGGAGCCGTGGGAGCAAAAGCGCGCGTTCTGATTCTATTTTGATTACCACTCCCGCCCGACGCGTAGGCGTCGGGAGGGAATGGGCCCTTCTGAATACAACGCGTGGGTTTTGTCCCCGAGCTTAGGCCCTGGGGCTACAGGACTGCGCCCTGGGACCCGTGGCCGGACGTAGTTCAAGCCTGCGAGGTTACAGCGTAAGGAACAAATATATTTTTCGTGCGAGCGCGCGCGACGCCGCAACTCCAGGGGATCAGGCGGGTCAAATATAGTGAAAGTAGAATGCCGGGCTGGTTTGGAGTCTACGCGACAGAGTGCCCGGCAGAGAGGATCATCAACCATGAGGAAAACAAATATCCGAGCACCTTTCATTGCTGCGTTGGGTCTTTTGTTAGCTGCGCCGCTCGGGAGCTTTGGCCAGTCGATGTCGCAAGGCTCGAATCAGCCGATGGGCACGCAGGCGGCGATGGAAAAGCGAGTCCGTCACGAGCTCCTGATGCTGCCGTACTACAACGTTTTCGACAACCTGGAATTTCAGGTGGATGGCAGTCACGTGACGCTCTCCGGGCAGGTGACTTGGCCCGTGCTGAAGTCCGACGCCGGGAACGCCGTCAAGCGGATCGAAGGTGTTCAGAGCGTCACCAACAATATCGAGGTACTGCCGCTGTCGCCGTTTGACAACCGGATCCGCCGGGCGACCTATCGGGCCGTTTTTGGCTCCGCGGGGCTATACCGCTACGCGATGGGCGCCAATCCGTCAATTCACATTATCGTCGACAACGGCCATGTAACGCTGGTCGGGGTGGTGGGGAGTCAGATGGACAAGAACGTGGCGGGAATCAGAGCCAATAGCGTTCCTGGCGTGTTCTCGGTGACCAACGACCTGGTGGTTGCAAGCTGAAGCCCGGAATATTGCCTTGACGGGGCGGCATCGGCGCCGCCCCGGTCTTTTGAAGGCTTTCGTCTGTAGTTCCCGGCGCAGCTAGGACTGGCAGCCCCACCGATCTCCTCATCTAGCTCTCGCCACTTGGCACTTGCCACTTCTCACTTGCCACTGCTTCTCATTGTCCTGTCGGCTTATCCACGGGAACGTCGCCGGTTGCACCATAGACCGTGGACGTGCTCGTGCCTGTCGCTGAACTGAGGATGTACCACGTCCCCTTGGGCGGCCGCCAAACGGCAAAGTCGGTTTTCTCGTCGCCGTCGTAGTCCTTCGCCACCGGAATGTCTCCGTTGGTTCCGTAAGGCGTGCTGATCGTCTTACCGCTGCTCGACTGGATGGTGTACCACGTCCCTTTGGATGGCCTCCACACAGCGAAGTCGGTCTTCCCATCACCGTCGTAATCGCCCGGCACCGGCATGTCGCCATTTAAGCCCAACTGCTGGTTGACGCTCTGCCCCGTGCTGCTCTGAATGACGTAGAATGTCGCGGACGAGGGTCTCCAAATCGCGTAGTCGGTCTTGCTGTCGCCATCGTAATCGGCGGGCACCGGAATGTCGCCCTTCGCACCATACGATTGCGTCAGGGTCTTCCCCGTGCTGCTGAGGACCACATGCCACGAGCCGTCGGACGGGCGGAAAATCGCATAGTCCGTCTTGCCGTCGCCATCGTAGTCGCCCGGTACGGGAATGTCGCCGGATGCGCCCCACTGCTGGTTCACGCTCTTCCCCGTGCTGCTGAGCGTCACGTACCAGGTCTGGTTCGACGGCCGCCAGACCGCGTAGTCCGTCTTACCGTCGCCGTCATAGTCGCCCGGCACGATCAGGTCGCCGTTTGCGCCATAAGCCTGCGACATGCTTTTGCCCGTGCTGCTGTCGATCACGTACCAGGTGCCCGTCGAGGGTCGGAAAAGCGCGATATCGGCCTTGCGATCGCCGTCGAAGTTCGCAGTATGCTTGTCGCGGCGAATTATTGATGAGAGATGCGTGCCGGGAACGTCGCCCGTCGCGCCGTATTGAATCGTTTTGTTGCCGCCGCTGGAGTACTTGATGTACCACGTCCCATTCGATGGCCGCCAGACGGCGAAATCGCTCTTGCCATCGCCGTTGTAGTCGCCGATCACGGGAATGTCGCCGGCCGTGCCGTACTGTTGAGAGATGTTGGGAGTGCCGCTGCTCGGCACGATGTACCACGTCCCGGTCGACGGGCGCCAGACCGCGTAATCGGTCATTCCGTCCCCGTCGTAGTCGCCTTCGACGGGTATATCGCCGGCCGAACCCCACACTTGGTTGAGCGTTCCGCCGCCGTTCAGTGACACCGACCATGTGCCAGTCGCCGGGTTCCACACCGCGTAGTCGGCCTTGCTGTCGCCATCGTAGTCGCCGATGACCGGTACGTCGCCTGTCGTGCCCCACGGATAGGCGATGTGAGGACCGCCGGCGCTTGGAAGGACGTACCACGTCGCGTTCGAGGGCCGCCACACCGCGAAGTCAGTCTTGCCATCGCCGTCGTAGTCCGAAGGCACGGGTACATCACCTGCCGTGCCATACGGTTGCGTGATTGTCTTGCCCGTGCCGCTCAAGTCGATGTAGAACGTTCCGTTGGACGGCCGCCACAAGCCATAATCCGACTTGCCATCGCCATCGTAGTCGCCCATTACGGGAATATCGCCCGCCAGCCCCTGCAAGACGTTAAAGGGCGGCGCGCCGCTCGCCGGCTTGACGTACCATGTGCTGGTATCCGCCCGCCAGACCGCCACGTCACCAGCTCCGCCCCCGGCGAAGTTCGTGGTCAGGCCGATCACCGTAACCGGCGGCAGGACCTTGAAATTCACGGCGCTCGAGAGCATGCCCCAGCGTGTGTCCACGTCGATCTCTCCCGTGGTCGCACCCGCTGGAACCGTCGCGACGATCTCCGAATCCGACGCGACCTCGAACGACGCGGATGTGCCGTTGAAGCCGGCCCTCGAGGCGGTGATTAGACCGGTTCCCAGGATATCGACGGTCGCTCCCACGCGGCCGAAGTTGGGCACGGCCTTGACGAACGCGCCCAGACCCGGGGCGAAACTGAAGACGGTACCATTGCCGTTCCCGCCGGCAGAGGCTGTCGCGTAGAAAGTCCCATCCGTGCCTTGCAGCGGCGTACTGAGGGGGTTTTCACCGAGGCTGCCGTCGGCGGCACTGACGCAAAAATCGTAGGACAGGGGCGTGCCTCCCAGTGGCATGACGAAAACCTCGCCGCAGCCGTTCTGCCCGCCTGCCTTGGTTGTGCCGTAGAGCTCTCCGTCGGTGCCCTGGATCAGAGCGCCGTAAGGGTAATTGCCGTCACCGCTGTCTGAAAAGCTGTACAGCGTGGTCAGGGTGCCGCTGGGAGTGATTTTGAAGACCGTGCCGAGATTGCCGTTGGCTCCGCCATAGACCGTGGTCCCGTAGAAATTCCCGTCGCTGGCCTGCATCAGCCCGGCGATAGGTTGCTGGCCGTCGGGGCAATTTGCCTGGGAGCAGAAGCTGTACATCGTGGTCATCGGGCCTCGGGGATTGATCTTAAAGACCGCCCCGTGAACCTGGTTGGCGCCGCCGCCGTAGGTTGTCCCGTAGAGATTGCCGTCAGTCGCCTGTATCAACGTTCCGTGAGGATTGGCCCCATCCGCGCAGCCCGTGTTGAGGCAAAAGCTGTATAGCGTTGTCAACGTGCCGCTCGGCGTGATTCTGAAAACCGTCCCACCGGTGGAACCGACGGCAGCACCGCCGAAGGTCGTGGTCCCGTAGAAGTTCCCATCCGTGGCCTGGACCAGCCCTCCATAAGGTTGGTCGCCGTCGGTGCAGTTGCTAAATTGGCAAAAGCTGTAGAGCGTGGTAAGCTCGCCGGCCGGAGTGATCCTGAAAACCGTGCCACCCCCACCGGCCCCCTCATTGACCGTTGTGCCGTAGAAGTTCCCGTCGGTGCCTAAAGTCAGCGCGGCGGTTGGGTTCGCGCCGTCAGCGCAATTCGCAAGCGAGCAGAACTCGTACAGCTCAGTCAAGGCGCCATATGGGGTGATCATGAAGACCGTGCCGCAGCCGCCGTCACAGGTGAGGATGCCGCCGTACTCGGTCGTGCCGTAGAAATTTCCGTCCAGGCCTTGCACCAGCCCGGCATAAGGTCGCGATCCGTCGGGGCAATTGTTGATTTGGCAAAAATCATCCATCAAGGTGAAAAAATTGTATTGGGCACGCAATGGCATTGCAGCCGCGCAGCACAGAATCCACAAGATGCCAAGCCTGCGCCACCACGTCGCAGGGGACGTCATCCGCGAACGAACTCCGGAACCAGTCTGCTCTGTATGACCCATGGCAGTCCTTCCTCGCTTTCCGAGCTTTGAGGTGATCGCAATCTCCTGAATGGCGACTCTGGGTTCAGCAGCAATTTCGGTCCGGTATTTCTGATACGGGAGTTTTTCCGGGACCGGCAGCAGAGCCGAAAAAAAGAAGGAACGCGACCTTGAGCCGGCCGCGTTCCTTCTCTGGAGGTGCCGTTGCCGGCCTCATTTGAAATGCTGGTCGCCGGCTGCGGTTGAGTGAACTGATTTCCTACCCCAATCAACCGGCACCGCCCCCGGCGCGGCGCCGGTCGACTGAGGCTTCGAACCTCAGCACGTTTTGCTCGGAATGGACGGGATTTTAACCTCGCTCTTCCGGTGCTGTGGTCCGCTGTTACGAAACCAGTCTCTGCCCTGTGGATTCTGGGGTCTGTGACGTGGATTACGTCTGTTTGTGACCGACTGGACCGTGTAATCTGTCTGCGACTATCCGGAGACTTCTTCGAGCGACGTTGAGTTTGTGCGCGGGCCCCACAAGCCGACCACCAGCGCCACGCCCGTCATGGCCGCCGCGATGAAGACAAATACCGCAGTCACGCTGCGAGCCACCAGCGCGCCGATCACGAGCGTGGAGAGCACCGCGCTCAAGCGGCTCCAACTGTAGGTGAATCCCACTCCGGTCGCCCGCGCCCGGGTAGGGAAGAGTTCGGCCTGATACGCGTGCAGCACCGAAGAGAACCAATAGCTGAAGACGGTGAGCAGCGCGCCGATGGCGACAATCGCGATCGCGCCCGAAGAGGATCCCAGACGCGACGCCTTCGGGAACGCCAGCCCGGCGGCTGCCACCAGCAGCGCCAGCACCACGATCGCGCGCTTGCGCTCGAAATGCTCCGTGGTGAGCACGCCCAGCAGCGGTCCCACGGGACTTACCAGCGCGATCAGGAATCCATAGTCGAGCGACGTCTTCAGGTTGTGGCCTTCACGCAGCAGAAACGTCGGCGCCCAGTTCGCGAACCCGTAGAATCCCACGGTCTGGAGCAGGTGAAACACAGCGAGCATCACCGTTCGGGCGCGATAAGGTGGCTTCCAGAGTTCCCGGAGGGGCAGGCGACGCGTGCCAATCAGAGCCCCACCTGACTGGTCGACGGCCGAGGTCACGATCGCCGGCGCTGACCTGGCAGCGGACTCCTGTGCGCTCTCGCGTTCGATGCAGGTAAGGATCGCGGCAGCCTCGTCCGTGCGTCCCCGCGATTCGAGCCAGCGTGGCGACTCCGGCAGGTTGCGGCGCAGATACCACGCCAGCAGGGCACCGGTGCTGCCGATCGCCATCACCCATCGCCATCCTGCCATAAACCAGTGCGTGGGGACCAGCACGCGAGCCAGCAGCGCGGCGGCCGGGATCGCCGTGAAGCCGATCAGCTGCGTGATCGCCACATAGCGACCGCGCGCGCGGCTCGGCACCATTTCCGAAACGTAGGTGTCAATCACCACCATCTCGGCGCCGATTCCGGCGCCGGCCAGTATACGCGCAGCCAGCAGGACCCGTGGGCTCGGCGCGAGCGCGCCGACGAAGGTGAAAACCGAGTAGATCAGCAGTATCAGGATGAACGCCGGACGGCGGCCAAAGGAGTCGCTGCCCGCGCCGAGGGCGATGGTTCCTGCGAACATGCCGAGAAATCCCGCCGCGATGAGGTCAGTGAACTGGGCCAGCGTGAGAAAGTGCGAACTCTGCAGCGCGGCGCCGAGGTAGGCCATCATGAAGATGTCGAAGACGTCAAACCAGCACCCGAGCGAGACGAGCACGATGAAGCGTCGATGAAAGCGTCCGAGAGGCAGGCGCTCCAGGCGGGCGGCCGCGTTGGCCGCGTTGGCTGTGTCGGTATTCACTCGAGGTATGGTACGACGCTTTCGTCGAAGGGGCAAAAATCCAGGAGTTACGGGATCACATCGAACGGGAGGTCGCTCGTCAAGGCGAAGCCTGCTGAACTATTGACCCGGCGCTGCTGTGTCCTCGCCGACCTGCTTGCGAAAGACCAGGTGGACGGTCTCTGAGCCGTGCGCCGTTTTCACCGTGCGCGCCACCTTCAGGTATCTGCCGTCAAACTTCCACTGGTCTTTCACCGCAATGTCGTCCGCCTTGTCGCCGGTGTCATCCTTGGAATTGAGAGAAAGCTTCAGTTCCTTGCCGCCGCCGGACCATTGAGCCTGCGAGTCGGCTGGAGTCTGGTCCGGATCGCCAAGCTGTGCTGAGCCCTGGCTGCCGTCCAGAGGATAATCGACGCTTGCGGGATAGTACTTGTAGGCCATGTATTCGGCGCGCTGCGAGGGCATTCCGCCCGGACCGCCGGGTCCCACGCCACCGCGTCCCATTCCGCCGCGTCCCATTCCGCCCATGCCTCCCGTGGGGCCGATGCGACCCATGCCGCCGCCGGGATACCCGCCTCCGGGATAACCACCGCCCGGGTATCCTCCGCCAGGGTAGCCACCGCCATTAGGATTGCCGCTGCCGGGGTGACCGCCCGCATTCTGGGTCTGCGGCGAGGGACGGAGATGGCCCTGGAGCGCGGTCGCGACTTTCAACGCCTGGCCGCTCTGCGTTACCGTCATCGTGTACGACTGGAGACCGCCCGGCACGTTCTTAGTTTGGCTCGTCTCAAGCACCCAGGTCCCGGAAAAATCGGTGTTACCGCCGGATGACTTGGCTTGAATGGCCTGGGTAGCGAGGAGTACCGCCGCGAGAATGCCGCAGACGAGCGCCAGTTTCTTTCTCATGAATGATTCCTCCGCTCGGATCGTCCTGACCTCTAATGGCACGACGCCGCACCTCAAAAAGCCAATCGCGGAATTGGATGGCAACGGACACGGCAAGGTTTGCCTTGGTATCGAAAGGTGTGTCGCAACGCAGTTTGGCCTGGCCGCGCAAAGACTTCCGTTATTTGTCTGTGTAATGAACGCGTCTGTCTTGTCCTCCTTCGCCCGCTGGGGTAAAATTTCTAATCCGCTGGAGCCCTGAAGCTCCCGTCCTCGCGAGCGACCCTGGAATCTTCCCGATTCCCCACGCGCGTGAAAAACAAGAACCCTTACGGGTGAGGAGTGGTTTCGTGACCGGTCCGACGACAGCAATTGAGGTGCTAGAACGCATTGAGCAGGCTCTCGACGCGGCCGCCGCCGCTGTGTCCCAGTTCATTCCCGGCAAGACGCAGGCGCAGTTCAAGTCCGGCGATGATCCCGTCACGGCTGCCGATCACGCCGCCAATGCCGTGCTGCGCGAGATCCTGGTGCGCGACGGCGAGGGCTGGCTTTCCGAAGAAAGCGTGGACGATCCGGCGCGTCTCGAGCGCGAGCGCGTCTGGGTGGTGGACCCGCTCGACGGCACCCGCGAGTTCGTGCAGGGAATCCCCGAGTGGTGTATTTCCATCGGCTGCGTCGAGCGCGGGCAGGCGGTCGCGGGCGGCATCCTGAATCCGGTAACGGCCGAGAAGATCGTCGGGTCGCTCGAAACCGGGGTGACCTATAACGGCGAACTGGCGCTCCCTAGTTCGCGCGCAACTCTGAACGGCGCCCTGGTGCTCGGCAGCCGCAGCGAGGCGAAGCGCGGCGAGTGGAAACGGTTCGAGGGTCTGCCGTTCACCGTCCGGAATATCGGCTCTGTAGCCTACAAGCTGGGCCTGGTGGCCGCCGGTAAGGCGGACGCCACCTGGACCCTGGTTCCCAAGAACGAGTGGGACGTAGCCGCGGGCACGGCCCTGGTGCTGGCGGCCGGGGGCTTCGTCCGGCGGCTGGAAGGCGAGCCCCCGACGTTCAATAATCCCTCGCCGCTCCTGACCGGCCTGATTGCCGGCGGGCCGAATCTGCGGCAGGAAATCGACCTGCTGCTCGATCCGCAGATTGATCCGCAGATTGCGCCGATTACGCAGAGCCCGGCAGCCCCCTAGCCGGGAGGGCGACGAAAGACCGATTTGTGTCATTCCGGGCGAAGCGAGGAATCTGCTTTGGATTCCTGGGTTGTTCGCGAAGGAGAAAAGCAGATTCTTCGCTTCGCTCAGAATGACAGGTGGGCTGAGTTTTGAACAAATCAAACCTTGGAGGAGCGTTTCTGTTATGGCTGATCATTTGAATGCGCCGCACGGCGGTGTGCTGGTGAATCTGATGGCGGCGCCGGAGCGGGCGAAAGAGATGCACGCCGAGTCGCGCGACTGGCCGTCGTGGGACCTGACGCCGCGCCAGCTTTGCGACGTCGAGTTGCTGCTGAACGGCGGATTCTCGCCGCTGCGCGGGTTCATGACGCGCCCCGATTATGAAGGCGTGCGAGACAACATGCGCCTGGCCAACGGAACGCTGTGGCCGATCCCGATCACCCTCGACGTGAAAGAGGAGTTCGCGAAAAACCTGACGGCCGGCAGCACGGTGGCCCTGCGCGATGCCGAAGGCGTAATGCTGGCGGCCCTGCACGTGGAAGAGATCTGGTCGCCGGATCGTACGGCCGAGGCGGACGCGGTCTTCAAGTCCACCAGCAAGGCCCATCCCGGCGCGGACCACGTGATCAACCGATCGCACCCGGTTTACCTGGGCGGCCACGTGGAAGGCGTCCAGCTCCCCGCCCATTATGATTTCCGCTCCTTGCGGCTGACGCCGGCGGAATTGCGCGCCGAGTTCGTGCGTCTCGGATGGCGTCGCATTGTGGCCTTCCAGACCCGCAACCCGATGCATCGCGCGCACGTGGAACTGACGCTGCGCGCCGCCAAGCAGGTGGAGGCGAATCTGCTGATCAACCCTTCGGTCGGCATGACCAAGCCTGGCGACGTGGAATACTACGTCCGCGTGCGCTGCTATCAGGAACTGCTTCCCAAGTATCCGCGCGATACCGCCAAGCTGGCTCTCCTGCCGCTTGCCATGCGCATGGGAGGGCCGCGCGAGGCCCTGTGGCACGCCATCATCCGCAAGAATCATGGCTGCAGCCACCTGATCGTGGGACGCGACCACGCTGGTCCCGGCAACGACACTGACGGCAAGCCGTTCTACGGTCCCTACGACGCGCAGGAGTTGCTGAGCCGGCACGAAAAGGAACTGGGCGTGACCATGGTCCCGTTCCAGATGATGCTTTACCTCGAGGACCAGGACTGCTACGTGCCCGAGGATGAGGTCCCGAAGGGCGCGCGCGTTCTGAACATTTCCGGCACCGAGCTGCGCAAGCGTCTGAACGAGGGCCGCGAGATTCCCTCGTGGTTTACCTATCCCGAGGTGGCGCGCGAGCTGCGGCGCAGCTATCCGCCGCGGCAGGAACAGGGATTCACTGTCTTCTTCACCGGGCTTTCGGGCTCCGGCAAATCGACCATCGCCAACGTGTTGCGCACCAAGTTCCTGGAGATGGGCGGCCGGCCGGTGACGCTGCTCGACGGCGACATTGTCCGCAAGAACCTGTCGTCGGAGCTGGGCTTCTCGCGCGAGCATCGCGACATCAACATCCGCCGCATAGGCTACGTCGCTTCCGAGATTACCAAGAACGGCGGCATCGCCATTTGCGCTCCCATCGCGCCTTATGACAATATCCGCAAAGAAGTGCGCGGGATGATTGCGCCGCTGGGCGGGTTCATTCTGGTGCATCTGGCGACTCCGCTCGAAACGTGCGAAGGCCGCGATCGTAAAGGGCTCTACGCCAAGGCGCGCGCCGGCATCCTGCCGCAGTTCACCGGCGTGTCCGATCCTTACGAGGCACCCACCGACGCCGATGTCTCCATCGACACCAGCGACGTCACGCCGGAGGAAGCCGCGCAGGAGGTCTTCCTGCACCTCGAGCGCGAAGGGTACATCGGCGGCGCGAGGTCGCAGGCTCAGAGTGCCTGATTGCTCTTGGTGTCTTTGATTCCGTTCCAGGGGCGGCCCCCTGTGGCGGCCCGTTATTCGGAATGCGCGAACTTGGGCGGCCGCCGGGGGCCGCCCCTACGACAAGATCAGGGCAGGGAAGTATTTTCCAAAGATGGCAATACTTCGCGGGCCGATATTTCTTGGTTTCGAAAAGCAGTATAATGGGCGCGCGTTGAACGACCGGGGCCGGCAGCTGCATTTCGGCGCGTTCAGGTTCAGCCGGCCTCATCGTTCCAATTCCCCCCTTCAGCAGCGGGTTAGAACATGATCTCCACCCGGTGAATCTCACCGCGGGTACCATTTCCGCCACTCGGCCCAATCCTCAGACACAGCTGTCGTCATTTTCCGCGCTGCAGACCGGAGCCAATTCGAGGGACGCCGTTGAAGGTCGTGCTGCACCGCCTTGATCGAACGCGGGCGGGCGAGATGAACGTTCGCCGCCTCCCAGCCCATCGCGTGCAGGAGCCGGTCCTCCGGCCGTTTTTTGGGCAGCGAGGCCAGTTCGATCGGCGACGAGTCAGGCGCAAGCTGGCGGACGATCCACGGCCCGACGAGACGAACAAACGGGTCCCGGTCCCGAACGGCCCCGTCGAGCAGTTTCTCATAGTAGATGCGGACCGGTCCCAGCCGGCCTCCTGCCCAGTGAAATGCAGACGGCACGAGCGCTTTGGCCTCCAGGGCGAGTTTGCCGCCGCGCCAGTCGGCTAGGGCAACGAATCGCCGGTGGCCTGAACTGCCAACTCCCGCAGTTCGGCTTACGATCCGATACTGCAGCTTGGGATCGGGAAGCAGCTTCTTAATCGCCTTCAGCGCATCGCCTGGAACAGGCTTCCTGGCCGAAGGATTGGCGTGCAGCTTCTTCCAGAACGGTCGCGGATCATCGAGCCGAGCCAGGGCGATAGTCCTTAGCCAATGATTCCGTTCCTCCAGGACGAATGGCACTCCGCCGGACCTGAGCCCTTCGCGATACCCTTCCAGAATGGCGTCGCAGGCATCCTTCCAGCCGATTGAAAGGCTCTCGATTGAGATCGCCAAACGCGCACTGGTCGCAAGACGAAGCAGGTCCTGAGTGTAGGGCAGCTCGAAGGCTTCGTCGAAGTCATCGACTCCCCAAACGAGCCGGCCCGCGATGTCCCGCCATGTGCCAAAGCTCTCGACGTGCAAATCGCCGACCGCAAGAACGCGTGGCGCCTGCCGCAGATCGGGACAAACCTCGGGCCACACCTGGGCCCAACGGTAGATGGTACCCCGCAGGAAGTCCATCCGGTTGTCAGCCATTTTGCGGTGTTTCTCAGTGAATTGTGAAGAAACCACTCTGGTCTGACGCGCCAACCACCCCTCAAACTCTCGCGTAGCCTCCACAATCGTCATTGACTTGTTCGATGTCCTGCAAGGAATGCCGGCTTCGGTAAGTCCGCGAATTGCGATTCCTGCGGGAATCAGAGAAGCTGATTGCATGTTTGGCGTTCGTCCAAGCGGCGCCCCCCAAGGTCGTGCTCTAACTTCCCGCCAGGGCAACGACAGTCCGGCCCGCCCGAAACCCGCCCGGGGCGCTGAAACTGATGACCATCCTCGTGCGGGGATGTCCGATTACGGACGGGCGATGAGCGGCGGCTTGCGTCTCGCCCCTCCCAAGAAGCAGCTGCTATTGCACTTAGCGTTCGAGAATTCTGGCAGTGAAGTTGCGCTTCCGGAAGACGGTCCAGTGTCACGAGGTGCATATGCAAAGGCTTTGGCAGGATTTGCGTTACGCGCTGCGCATGTTGGCCAAGTCGCCCGGCTTCGCCGCGGTCGCCATTCTGACGCTTGCTCTCGGCATCGGCGCCAATGCCGCCATCTTTCAACTGATCGACGCCGTCCGCCTGCGCACGCTCCCTGTCCAGGACCCCAGCACCCTCGCCATCATCCATCTCAACACCAACCACTGGGGTAGCGGGAACTTCACCGGCTCGTACAGCCAATTTACGTTCCCGCTCTGGCAGCAAGTCCAGAAACGACAGCAAGCCTTCTCGTCGATCGCCGCCTGGGGTGGCGGTCAAATGAACCTCGCCAAAGGCGGCGAGGTCGATAATGCCCAGGCCATTTGGATCAGTGGCCAGTTCTTTCAAGTGCTGGGCGTACAGCCGTTCCTCGGGCGTCTGATTTCCCCCACCGATGATCCCGAAGATGAGCAATCGGGGTGTTCGGGAGCCGTGGATATCAGCTACGGCTTCTGGCAGCGGCGCTACGGCGGGGACGCATCCGTGATCGGCAAGACGCTCACTCTCGAAGGCCATCCCTTCACCATCGTGGGAGTGGCGCCGCCTTCTTTCTACGGTGTCTCCGTCGGCGATCGCTTCGATTTGGCCGCGCCGATCTGTACGGAACCTCTAATCAACGCCCCATACAGTTACATCACCGGTCCCCGGGCGCGCGAGACGTGGTGGCTGGCGCTCCTCGGCCGCCTCAAGCCGGGCTGGACACTCGCCCGAGCCGCCGCGCAGCTCGGATCGATTGCGCCCGCAGCCTTGCACGAAACCGTTCCTCCGCAATACGACTCCGAAGGTGTGAAGCATTATCTGGAATACAAGCTGGAAACCCGACCCGCAGCCAACGGGTTTTCGCATATGCGGGAAGACGCATCGGACCCGCTCTATCTGCTGCTGGGGCTCTCGGGCCTGGTCCTGCTGATCGCCTGCGCCAATCTCGCGAACTTGCTCCTGGCCCGCGCCAGCGCCCGCGGACGCGAGGTCGCGGTGCGCCTCGCCCTGGGAGCTTCGCGCGCCCGCCTCATGCGCCAGTTGCTCTCGGAGAGCGCGCTGCTGGCCGTTGCCGGCGCGATTGCCGGCGCTTTTCTCGCGGCCGCGCTAAGCCAAATGCTCATTGCCTTCGTCAGCACGCCGGATAACCCCGTCTTTCTCGATATGCCCACCGACTGGCGCGTGCTCGGTTTTGCCGCCGTCCTGGCGCTCTTGACTACGCTGCTCTTTGGCCTTGCCCCCGCTCTGCGCGCCGGAAGAGTCGACCCTGGATCGACCCTGAAAACCGGTGGGCGCGGCATGACGGCCGGCCGCGAACATTTCCGCCTGCAGCGCATCCTGGTGGCCTCGCAGGTTGCCCTGTCGGTCGTGTTGCTGGCGGGCGCACTGCTGTTCGCGCGCAGCCTGCAAAATCTGATGACGCGCAATCCGGGCTTCGAGCAAAATCATGTGCTCGTCGCTAACCTGGACGCCAGTCCCCTCAACTTGTCGCTCGAGCGGGGCCCGATGCTCGAGCAAAGCCTCCTGGAACGCATTCGCGCTTTGCCCGGCGTGGCCGCCGTCGCGAGTTCGGAACGCTCCCCGGTTAGCGGCAGCAGCAGCAATGACTGGGTCCTCGATGCCAAAGGCAATCATCCCAACGGCGCTTCCTGGGAGGACTACATCAGCCCTGGATACTTCGAGACGATGGAAATCCCGGTGATAGCCGGGCGCGATTTCAACCGGGATGACACCGCCATCTCGCCGAAAGTAGCGATCGTCAACCAGACGTTCGTGCAGAAGTTTCTTGGCGGCACGACGCATCCCCTCGGCGAGCAGATCCGCGTTTGGGCTCCGCCGGGAAAACCCGCACGTTACTACCAGGTGGTCGGCCTGGTGAAGGATTCCGTTTACGAGGACATGCACCAGCCCATGGTGCCGGTCATGTACTTCGCGCGGGCGCAGAGCGATGAGCCGCAGCTGTTCAGTTTTTTCTGCCTCCTGGTTCGCTCGCGTGGCGGCTTCGCCGGTCTGCTGAATTCCGTCAAGGACGAAATCGTGGGCGTGCATCCCGAGATCAACATCCAATTCAAGCTGCTTCACACCCAGATTCACGATTCGCTGCTCCAGGATGAGCTGATGGCTACTCTCTGCGGCTTCTTCGGTGGCCTCGCATTGCTCCTCGCCGCCGTCGGACTCTACGGCGTGATTTCCTACACGGTTGCCCAGCGGACGAACGAAATCGGCATCCGCATGGCTTTGGGATCGCAGCGCGCCGGAGTGATCCGTCTCATCCTCGGCGAAGTGGCGATCCTCGTCGCTATCGGCCTCGCCGTTGGCCTCGGACTCACGCTCGCCGGAAGCAAAGCCGCCACTTCCATGCTTTTCGGCCTGAAATCACGCGACCCGCTGACTCTTGCGCTAACCGTGCTCATTCTCGCCGCCATTGGCTTCGCCGCCAGCTACCTGCCCGCTCGCCGCGCCTCGCGCCTCGATCCCATGACCGCCCTCCGCTACGAGTAGCCGCGTCCCATTGCAGATTGGTCGCGGAACTCTGAACGATGAACAATGAATAATGAATGATGAATGTCTTTCAGACCCCTTCAGTCTGGCACCTTTCGGATCCCAACTCGAATCCCTATTCGAGACCAGCCCCAGCGGGGCGATGGCAGGGAAGAAAAACGCGACCGGACATCAACCCTACCGGGCTCAGGTTGGGCTCGGGGGGCAGGAGTCTCACGGCTCCAAAAACGTCGCCGTGGGCTGAATGACGTCGCCCCTACCGGGCTTTGGATTTCGGTCCTGTGCCTGGGTCAGGAGCCAGGAGTCCCACGGCTCCAAAAGCAGCCGCCGTGGGCTACATGACGTCGCCCCTACGGGGCTGTCAGCGGCGAGCGCCCGCTTCACGGACTAACTGGATCAGTGGGACAGCCCACTAACGGGTCGCGCTAAGTCTCTGAGAGGCGAGACTCGCGCTACCCGCCTCCCAGATTCGTCAGCGTGGTGGTCTACGGGCTGCTACTCTGTCCCACGTTGGTCGCCCCGAAGTTCAGGGTATTGGGAGAAAGCGGGGCGGCGGTGCCGGTACCCGTCAAGGGCACGCTCTGTGGGCTTCCCGAAGCATTGTCTGTAACCACGACCGATGCTCTCCGCGTGCCGCTGGCGGTGGGATCGAAGGTAACGCCGATAAGGCAGGACTGATCCGCAGCCAGAGTGGACGGCGACAGGGGACAGTTATTGCTCTGGCTGAAGTCACCGGCGTTGAGGCCGGAAATGCCGATGCGCGTGATCGTCAGGGCGCTGTTCCCGGTGTTGAGCAGAGTAATGCCCTTTGTACCGCTGCTGGTGCCGATCGTCTGGACTCCAAAGACAAGGCTTGTGGGCGTGAGGGTAACAGCCGGCCCGGTGCCGGTCCCGCTCAGGCTCACCGTTTGCGGGCTCCCGGGAGCGTTGTCAGTGATGCTGAGGCTGGCAGAACGAGAACCGGCTTGCGTAGGCGCAAAGGTCACCATGATGGTGCAGCTAGCGCCCGCGGCGATGCTGGCGCCGCAGGTGTTCGTTTGGGTGAAATCGCCGCTGTTGGTCCCGGTCACCGCGATGCTGCTGATCAGCAGGGTGGCGGTGCCGTTATTCGAAAGCGTTACCAGTCGGGGAGAACAGCTGGTACCCACGCGCTCGCTTCCAAAATTCAAACTCGTGGGCGCCAGGCTGGCTGTAGGACCTTGCAAGAGAATCGACACCACCCCAGCACCCTTGGCGGCCACCGCGAAATCCGGGCGTCCGTCGTTGCTGAAGTCTCCCGCCACCAGTCCGGCCGGACTCGCGTCAGTGGCAGTATCAAGGTGAGTCTGAAACGTCCCATCGCCGTTCCCGAGCAAAATCGAGACTTCGCTGGCGGATTGATCCGTGACGGCGAGATCGAGCTTGCCATCGCCGTTGAAATCTCCCGCTGCCATAGCCACGGGTCCTGCCGCGGTGGCAAACGTGGTTTGAGGGCCGAAAGTAGCGCTGCCCTCGCCCAGCAGAATCGATACCGTGCCATCCGTCTGATTGGCCACCGCCAAGTCCAGCACGCCGTCGCCGTTGAAGTCCGCAGTCAGGATGCCTTGCGGACCATGCCCGACCGCCGAGTTAGTGCCGAGCGCGGTGAAGGCGCCGGTTTTGCTGCCCAGCAGGATGCCTACGGTGTTGTCCTTATTGTTGGCTTGAGCCAGGTCGAGTAAGCCGTCGCCATTGAAGTCACCAACGGCCAGCGAAACTGGCAGATTTCCGGCGGCAGGAAGCACCGACGTCTCCTCGAACGTGCCGTTGCCGTTGCCGAGAAAGACCTCGACATCGCCGGTCTGGCTCACCATCGCCAGGTCTAACATTCCCTCGCCCAGGAAATCTGCCGTACCCAGCCAGATGGGCGCGGTGGTGTCCATACGCAGGGTCGAGTAGAGAGTGAGCGTCCCGTCGCCGTCTCCGAGGAACACGGAGATCGTGCTATCCATCTGATTGGCTACGGCCAAGTCGAGCTTGCCATCGCCATTGAAGTCACCGGCTGCCAGCGCGTCCGGGCCCGTGCCGGTGCTTGTTACGAATCCGCTGCCGAACGTCCCGTCGCCATTGCTGGGAAGGATCTCGACCGTGTTGTCGGCATCATTTGCCACGGCAAGGTCCGGCTTGCCATCGCCGTCGAAATCGCCGCTGACCACAGCGCCGGGACTATTTCCGGTGCCGAAGCTGGTCTTATTGAGTGTGACGGAAGACGTTGAGTTGGTGACGGGAAAGAGCAGGAAGTTGGACAATCCTCCGCCCGGACCGGGATTTGACACCGTGATGATCGCCGTACCGGTAGAGGCGATACTCGAAGCCGGTACCGCGGCCGTCAGGTTGTCGCTGCTGACAAACGTCGTGCTGAGCGGACTGCCGCCCCAGTTGACGGTGCTGCCGGCGACAAATCCAGCTCCCTGCACTGTCAGATTGAAGCCGGCGCCGCCCTGCATCGCGCTGTACGGCCCCGGAGCCTGGCTGACAAACGGTACCGGGTTTGCCGTTACATATTGTCCTGTACCCGAAAGATTGACGGTCTGCGGGCTGTCCGCTTCGCTGTCGTAAACGTAAAGCTGACCACTGATTGTGCCTGCCAGGCTCGGGGTGAATGCGATCGTGATTGTGCACTTTGCCCCCGGCGCGAGCGTGCTTCCACAAGTCGAGCTTTGCACGACATAATCCACGGTCACCAACTGCTGATATGTTCCCAGCGTGGCAGTTTGCGACCCGGTTACGGTGATTCCCGTGATCGTCAGTGTGCTGGTTTGCGACTTGTTCGTCAGAGTCGCCGTGCCCGTTCCCACCGAGCCGATGGCGAGAGATCCGAAGTTGAGCGAAGTGGGCGATATTTGCACCAGTGAGCCCGTGCCCGAGAGGTTCAAGACCTGTGAGCCGCTGCCGTCGCTGTCGGTGACGGTAACCGTTCCATAGCGCGTACCGGTGGCCGTCGGTGCGAAAGTAACGGTTAGGGTGCAGGTTGCTCCTGCGCCGAGGCTCGAACCGCAGTTGTTCGTCTGGCTGAAATCCCCGGCGGCTACGATGCCGCTGATGCTGAGCGTCGACGTGCTGAGATTCGTCAGCGTGGCCGTCTTGGCGGCGCCCTTTGAGCCCACCAGAATCTTCCCGAAGCTCAGCAGCCCAGTTGAAAGCGTAGCCTCGGTACCCAATCCGGTCAGACTCACTGTCTGAGGACTGCTCGAGTCGCCGTCGACGAGCGTAAGAGTACCGGTCCGCCGGCCGGCAACCGTCGGAGTGAAGTTCACCGTTATGGTGCACGACGGAACGGGACCGTCCGGAACGTAGGGACCGAGGCGGGCTCGGCAGTGGTTCGTCTGTGAGAAATCTCCACTCGTGCTGACGCTGGAAATCGACATCGAGGTCGAATTGTAGTTACTGAGCATGACGGTCATGCCCGGGCTCGGCGTGCCCACCGCCTGGGGAAGCGCGAAGTTCAGATCAGCAGTCGAAGCCGGGGGGCAATGGCGGGTTTCCAGAATCAGGGGCGGCAGAGGCGTCTGGGAGAAATCGAAGCTGTCGAGCAAGTCGTTCGCATTGGCATCGCGCTGGGTGAGTGGCGGAAGGCCATAGCGTTCTTCGACGAACTTAAGAATGGAGGAAAACTCATACGTGGTTTGGGAAACGTGCCCGGGCAGTGCATAGGGTGAAATAATCACCAGTGGAACGCGTGGACCCATCCCGTACTGGTCGGAAACCGGCGGGGCCACGTGATCGTAGAATCCGCCGAAATCGTCCCAGAACAGGAAAATGGCTGTAGATTCCCAGTCCGGGCCTTGCATCACCGCGTTGATCTGCTCCACCGTCCAGTTTTCGCCGTTGCACGTCGAATTGTTCGGGTGTTCGCTTTCGTCGCCCGCGGGGACCAACCAACTCACCGCAGGCAACTGACCGCTTTGGGCGTCGGTCACGAACTGCGTGTCCGGCTGTATATGGGTCGTCCAGAGAGACGTGTTTCGGATATGGTTGATTCCGTCGAAGGCGTTCCAGGAGTTTCCAGGGCGGGCGTAGGACTTCCACGAGATGCTCGCGCCGTCAAGGAGATCGGCCAGCGTTTCAAAATCGAAACAGGGAAACTGGTTGGTGAGAATGCCGTTGCTGTCCACGACGGGCACCGTCGTTCCTTCAGGCGCATCACAGCCCCAGGACAACGCCTCGCTGCTCGGGTTGCCGATCACCCCGCCGCTCTGGGCCGCGATCGTGTAGAGGTGATTGGGCAGACTCGGGCCCTTGAGCGATGAGAACATGTGATCCGCCAGAGTAAACGTGCTGGCATAGGAGAAGTAGTTTGGAATATCTGCCTGAACGTGCTGGGTCATGCAGAGATAGTCTCCGTTGACGTTGCACTGCTGGCTCGCATCGTTGATTTGATCGAATTTGTCCATCTTTTCGTTGTCGATTGCGGTGTCCGCGTCCCAGTAGTAATGCCCGATGTCACGAGGGAGGCGGTCGGGCGTGTGGCCGAGTGTCAGGACCTGGCCGGTTGAAAGGGTTCCGCTGGTTGCACCGTCCGCGCCGGGAAAAGCTCCGAACATGTGATCGAAGGTCCGGTTCTCCTTGATGATGAAGACGATGTGTTGGATTGCAGAGCTGAAGGTGATAGGCTTGTTCTGGTTTGTCGGCTCCTGAGGTATTCCTGCGGCGCCCTCAGCTCGTCGAACACCTTCAGAGTCAAGCCCCGGGATCCTGCTGGTGAGGTGCTTGCTCCGCCGGTGGCGATCAACGTGAATCACGCGTCTTCCGGCATGCACGTCATCTGGAATCGTGCGAAGCGCGCCGGCAGCAGTCGCTCTGCCACACAACCACAGCGTGCTCAGGAACCATGCAAAGAGAACTCCACCCAGCTTCTGCCGTGAAAGACTACTCATGCGTCCCTCTTACACCCGGCGTGATCGACCATGTCGCACCGCCGGGTAGGGTGGCGACACCTGGGATCCAGAAGCAAGAGAGTCAAAGAGCTCTGGGCAGATGAAGCTCCGCCATGAAGACGTTCCTGCAGAAGCGCTTGGCACCCGCAGTCCTGTCTTACACGCCGGCCGGATACCGGACTGCTCAGGACTCTGGCGACACCTTTGAACGCCAAGGCTGAGAATCCGTCTCCTTCCCGCGAAGGCGGGAATGACGATGTCCGCAAGATGGCTTCAATCGGCAAATGACGTCACCACCTTGCTGCGATGAGGCATGCCTCCTCACCTCACCAGCGACTCGAAGCATCATCCAGGAGCGATCGGAGCAGAATCTCGCGCAGTTCGCCGGCATTGAGCACTATTGGGTTGCCTCTCGTGCTGCTCGCCCTTGACGCAGCTTCTACAACGACCGGGGCGTCTCCCTCTGCAATTCCGCAGGACCTGAGCGGAGCAATCTTCAGCTCACGCCACAATTCGCTCACCCACTGTGCTCCGTCTTCGGGCGAAGCGTCCGATTTATCCGTGAGAACACGGGCGACGCTGTGGTAGCGGGCCAAGGCCTCACTCTCCGGCGCGCGCTGGCGCAGGGCCCGAACGTTGACCGACATCCCATTGGGGAGCAAGGCTGCGCAGACGGCGCCGTGCTGGGCCGAAAACATCCCTCCGATGGGCGCCGCGAATCCGTGCACAATCCCTAAGCCCGAGTTCGCCAGCGCCAATCCGCTCAGCAGGCTGGCCAGTGCCATGTCAGTCCGCGCTTCAATATCATGGCCGCGGTGATAGGCTTTGCGCAATGATCGGCGGACACGTCGCAACCCTTCAAGGCAGAGTCCATCGGTCAGGACGTTGGCGCGCACGGAAACGTAGGCCTCGATCAACTGAGTCAAGGCGTCAAGGCCGGTGCTGGCGGTGATCGCCGGCGGCAGGTCCAGCGCCAGTTCAGGGTCGACGACGGCCAGCAACGGCAGCATTCGCGGACTTCTCATGCTCACCTTGACCCGGTGCTCGGGTGAGCCCAGGACGGCGTTACGGGTGACCTCGGAACCGGTCCCCGCCGTCGTGGGGATTGCAATGAACGGAGCTGCGCGGTGTTGCAGGGGCCGGCCCAGGCCGACAACCTCGAGATAGTCCAGCGGTTGGCCCGGATTGGTCAGCAGGGCGGCGATTGCCTTACCCGTGTCCAGCACGCTGCCGCCACCCAGGCCGATGACCAGGTCGCACGATTCTCGCCGCGCGTGTTCAAGTCCCGCGCACACGACGTCGAGCGTGGGTTCGCCGGTCACGTCGAATCGCAACCAGGAAACGCCCAGCGCCTGGAGCTGATCCACAAGCCACGCAGCCACCGCGAGGCGTCTGGTCACCACCAGAGCGCGTCTTCCCATTTCTTTAGCGGCCGGCGCCACCTCGCGCGCCTCGCCTGCTCCGAAGAGAATGCGCCCGGCGGTCGCGAATTCGAAGCTCATCGATCACCTCACCAGCCTTGTTCGCCCGGAAAGATAGCGGCGTAGGTGACCCGCGTGCGTGGCTCCGCCATCATGCTCTCGACCCGGCTCTTCCACGCCTGGTAGTGAACCGTCTCCTTGTGCAGGCCTGGGGCATCACTCGTGCGGTATACCTCCACCAGAACGAAGCGTGTCGGATCGTCTTGCCGCTGCAGGACGTCGAACCGGGCAATACCGGGCTCTTGCACGCTGTTCCGGGCATTCTCGATCGTCGCCTCCCTGAACTGCTCGACGAATTCGGGTTGGACTCGGGCCTGAACGTGGATGATGAGCATGCGTCCCTCCTGGCCACAAGCCGGCAATGGTAATCTGCCAGCGTTATCCTCGGCAGTATACGCCAGGCCCGATCGCAATGTTCGGTGGTCTAGCGATAGATGGAGATTGCGTCGAATCGCCCAGGCAAATAAGCGGCGGCGACTTATTGAAGATCACATATTGCAGTGACAATGGGCCGCTGCAGCACCGGCGTACTCACCGGCGATGTCCGGCGCTGGGGACAGCGCCGCGACAGCCACCCGTGTCATCATGTTTTGTAATCCTCAAGACAAACATTGACCTCTGCCCGAGTTCGTGACTCAAGCTCCGGACGCGGGGCCGCGAATCACTCAGCGCTATTTCTTCTGCACCGGGGAAATGAAAGGTAAGAAGCGCCGTGGAAGACTGGCAGGGCAGCCTCTAAACGTAAGGGTATCAACAAGAAAGGGTGGTGGAGGCGGGGGGAGTCGAACCGTGTATGGGGGTTGAAAACACGTAACTTATTGATTTTACGTACCGGCAGAAACGCCAAAAACGATCAAAACGCCAGTTTGGGGTACACGGCGGGTACACGGGCGTTGCCACTAAAGGCCTCCCAGTCCGGCCTCGGGCTGCGGCTCTCCCGGGCACCGAGATTGGATCTCACCCGCAGCAAACACCGAAATGACAACAGAGGCGCTCCCAACCGTTCAGCAAAACTTCAGTGCAAATCTGTTGAACGATCGAGTCGAACTGGAGTGCTCAGCCTTTCGTGAGGCTGCCCACGTTGCCTTCGACGGCGCTCCACAGAGATAAGCCTGCCGCCTTGCTCGGACTCCCAACTACCCTGACCGTGCGGCGCTTCAATCTGGAACCCATGAGCGGGGTGACGGTGAGGTCATGCGGCGTATCGCTCGGGTTTGGGTTATAGCGCGGACTTCTCGGATCTTATTTGAAGGGGCTCTTTGTCGACGGCGCAGACTGACCGGGAAGTCTGTCAAGACGGGCAACACGCATCACTGTCCAGAAGACGCATACCCGAATCACTTTCGGCAGCGCCTCGTCCATTTCGGCTGCGGTCAGTACGGCGGGGAGACTGACGGGCGCGCTCGATAAGTCTCCCGAACCAACTGCGATGAAACAGGCCCAGATCGCCACGCCATTTTTCGTTCTTCCGAACCACTAGACAGGGACGAAATCGCCGAAGATGCGAGACTCCGCAAGCCTTGAGGCAGCAGGAACACGATGGGCTTCGACAGAGGCCCTCTGGGTTGCCTCAGGATCAACGATCTTCAAGCGGGTAGGGCAATCCTATGGGCGTCTTCAACGAAGAATCAATGGCTTAACGACAAGAGATGCTCCGCGGCCGTGCTGAGGGATGGCTGGATCGGCAGCGGACTCTGAACCCACGCCGAGCTGACTCCAATTGCCGGGCGCTGCCTTAGGCTTGGGACGCTGCGCAAGGGGACTGCGGACACAGTTCTTCAGAAAAACCCACTGAAAATTTCACTGCGTTTTGACGACGCGATCGCCTGCTCCAACGGCCGGCTCGATTTGCTTTCAGGCGGCGTTATCCGGCGGGCACGTTATTGACCGCCCATTCGGCGCTTCCAGCGGAGGGAGCGTCAATCCAAGTCTGCTTTTCGAAATGGCACCATGGTCGAGCGAAAGGCCTATCCGAGAACGCCGGTATGTTCCTTCGATAGACACCACCGGTCAGGGGGACTCTTGCTACGCTCTGGGCTCAGACGCTCCCAGAGCGCTGGGCGCCGGCCGCAAACACTGCAAGAGAACACGAGGTTCTGCGCCGGAATTCTCCCAGCCCTCGCCATCAAGAAAAGAGCTTTACATCCCGGAGATTATGTGGGCGACACTCGTCGTGTAGGCAGGGGAGAGATAGTTGAGAGCGGAACATCCCGAAGACGGAGGCGACGGTCATGGAGCTTCTGACCTTCTTCAGTATCGTAGCCTGGCATGCAAAATTTCAGCCCGTGATCACGCGCCGACGATGGACGAACCGAAAGCTTATCACGGCGCCGTGGAACCGACGTGACAAGGCTTGCCGCACTCACCGGTTATCCAGCGCAGTTCATCCAGCAGATTGCGCATCGGATGCGGAAGTCAGGAATCTGGAAGGCCCGGAGGACCGACTTCAATGGGTTGGCAGGAATGTCCGCTTATCTTCGGGCTCGACTGCCTCGTGGCGGCTGGCACTTTCGTGCGCCGCAAATCCGGAAAGAGAGGTTGCCATACAGATGGAAGAACCGATTGTCGCCGATTCAGTCGGCGGAAAAGTCGGCGGCGATTTCGTCCACGCTCAGGGTGCGTGCCTTGAGCGCACCGAGGAGCACGCCGCCCGCGAGCCAGAGCGCGCCGACAGTCAACGCGAGGCGCGGGAGACTCAGCCAAATGGCGAGGCAGGAGACAAGTCCGCCGAGAGGCGCGGCCGCGTCGCGCCAGAATCGCCGTTCCGGTCCCCCGTTCCGATAGAACTGCCAGAACGCCGCCAGATCGACCGCCATGTAGGCTGCGAACGCTCCCGAGTTCAGCACCTCCGAGGCTTTCTCGAAATTCAGCACGCCGGAGACGCCGAAGCTCAGCACTCCGATGGCGATCAGGCCGACGGCCGGCGTCCCCCGCCGCAAATTCACTCGCGCGAAGGCGTGCGGCAGGACGCCGTCGCGGCCCATGCCGAACAGGATCCGAGCCGCCGCCACCTGGCCGCTCAGCGCCGAGCCGAAACAGGCGACGATCAGCACGATCGCCATGGCGTGAAACAACGGCGCCCCGCCCACGCGTCCGTACACGTCCATGAAGGCGGTCTCGGCATTGGGAAAGGCGCCGTACTTGGGCCACACCTGGTGCGCGAGGTACACCTGCGCGCCGCTCAGCAGCGCCGTGATGATCACCACCAGCACCACCGCCAGCAGCACATTGCGACGCGGATTGTGAACGTCTTCCGCCAGCGTGGTGACGCTGTCAAATCCGATGTAGGTGAGCGCGGCAAAGGACGTGGTGGTGGCGAAGGCCCGCAGGTTGAACGTCTGCGGATTCCAGAAGGGCGCTGTCGAAAACACTCCACCCCATCCCTGGCTGTGAAACAGATAGCGCACCGCCAGCACGGCGAAGATGGCGATCACCGCGCACATGCCGGCCAGCATCAGTTCATTGGCGCGCGCCGTCCAGCGGATGCCGCAGAGATTCAGAACCGTGATCAGCCCCGCGAATCCCAGGGCGGCCAGCGTGTAGGGCAGGGCGGGGAATTCACGGCGCAGCGTCACCGCCCCGTAGATGACGTTGATCAGGGGCATGAAGATGTAGCCGAGAAGCATCGCCCAGCCCGCGAGAAACCCCGCGAAAGGATTGATCGCGCGCGCGGCGTAGGTGTAGGCGGAGCCGGCCGCCGGGTAGAGCGCCGCCAATCTTCCGTAGCTCACGGCGGTCAGAAGCGCGGGGACCATGCTGACGATCAGCGTATCCGCGACGTGCCCGCCCGAGAGCTGCTCGGCGATGCCGTAGAGCGTCACGGCGGCGACGGGCTGAATGATGACGATGCCGTAGAAGATCAGGTCGCCAAGCCCGAGCACTGGACGCAGGTGTGGCCGCACGGGGTGAGTCTTGGAGTGTGTCAGGGGTTCAGGCAAAGCACTGTCCTCGATGCGTCGGCGGATTCTGAATCAGGTGAGGGTGCGATGCAATCAAAAGAAAGCTTCGCCCCAGCGAACGCCTAGTATCGCACGGTCGGCCGCGCGCCTTTGGCCCCCTTTGGATATCGAGGCCGGAAAAGAACGCTGCGTACCCGTCAACTCCCGGAGCATTAATATCGCACTATTGTCATGCAGAAATCAGGGTAAAACCCGAAAGCCGCGGAACCCTTGCTGGTGCTATATTCGACTCATGAGCAAGAGGCGCCTACATAACGAGAACGAGATCGACGGCGACGTGGCCGGCCGCCAGGAAGGTTTCGGCCCCGAGAAAGATCGCCTGGGCAGAGGCTCCAGGAGCGCGGGCCAATCCGGCGACTTGCAGGGCTTGTCGGAGGTCGCCGACGCCGACTCTGAGAGCGTTGACGAGCTCCTCGAAGAAGGTCAGTCGCTCGAAGCGGGAATCGTCAGCGGCGTTGAGAACGCTCCGGATGCTGACCAGGGCCCGGTCAGGACGCACGAGGTCCTCGAGGACGACGTCCCGGAAGAGTACGACGGACCGGAGCGACCTTAAGACCGGAGTCCGGTCTTCGGGGTTCGGGATTCGTGAACAAGAATTGCCGTCCTTGGTAGCGTACCGCCGTCCGTCATGTGGGATGCGGATACCGAAACCCGAACACCGAAGCCCGAATGCCGGGTTCCCAACACGAAACGAAAACTCGAGCCCCTGACCACGAGTCGAGTTCTGGCTGTGCTAGAATTCGCCTTCGATGAGACCGCCGGAAGAGCGTCAGGACCCCCGCCTCATGCGCGCGATGTTCACCACCATCGCGCCCCGCTACGATTTCGTCACCCGGCTTTTCTCCTACGGTATGGACCGCCGCTGGAAGCGTCGGGGCGTGGAGCGTCTCACGGAGAGTTCCGCGCTGCCGCCGGATGCCATGGTCCTGGACCTTGCCTCCGGCACCGGTGACTTCTCCCAGCTTGTGCTCGAGCGACTGCCGCGCGCCACGCCCGTCGCCGTCGATCTGACGGAGAAAATGGTGCGGCTAGCCCGCGAGCGGGGACTGAACCAGGCCATCTGCGCCGACGCTCTTCACCTGCCGTTTCCCCCGGGCACGTTTCACTGCGTGTTCGTGGGCTACGGGTTGCGCAACTTTCCCGATCTGCGGGCGGCCCTGGCGGAGATCGGGCGCGTCACACGGCCCGGCGGCCTGATGGTGAGTCTGGATTTCTTCCTGCCGGCCAATCCCTTGCTGCGCCGGCTCTATCTCTCGTACCTCTACCTGCAAGGCGGCCTCTGGGGCCTGTTGCTGCACGGGCGTCCGCGAGTCTACACCTACATTCCCGATTCGCTGCGCAGCTTCCTCTCGATCAAGGAGTTCTCGTCGCTGCTGAAGCGCATGGGATACCCCGAGGTCGAGGCGCGCTCTTACATTTTGGGCGGCATCGGACTGCATTGGGCGACGAAGGCGGGATTCAGCGCAGAAGGCGAAGGCAGCCGGCCGATCGGTTGTGAAGTGCGGAGACCTTCGGTCGGGGAGGTGGCTCGGTCAGGAGACCGTGCCACAACGAGCGCTTAGTGAGGATTGCAGAATATTGTGACAACTGTCTGCTGTAGCCGCGGTCTATGACCGCCGGCTTTTCCAAGACAAACGGTCGGGGTCATAGACCGCCGCCACAGCAGGGCGTCACCATATTCGGTGATTCTCCATAGAATCGGCCGGACGCAGTTCGGGACGAGGGGCAGTCCAGTCCAGTGATTACGCAGATTTCGTAGATTGCCTTCTGCCGACTGTCAGCTGTCGACAGCCCGCTGCAGACTCCCGACCGCCCGCTGCTTTCTGTCGACCGTGAACTGTCAACTGTCAACTCCCACTGCTATACTGCGATCATGAAGTACGTGAAGTATGGCCGCTACGTCCCCGACGCGTTCGACGGCCTGAGCGCCGAAGACCTGATGAAGATGCTTGAGAATTACCTGCTCGACAGCGGCTTTTACAACCAATTTTACGACTTCCGTGAGATGGACGGCGAGCAGACCTTGGAGGCGCTGCGCCAGGCGTTGCTGGATGCCATTCGCGAGAGTCAGGCGGTTCCCGAAGAATTACTCCAGGAGTTGCTGAATCGCATGGCCGAGGGCGGGGAAGATGGCGAATCGGAATTGGACCGCGCTCTCAATCGAATGATTCAGCGCATGGCCGACGAAGGCTACATCACCATCGATGCGCCGCCGGAGACGGGCCGCCTGACCGATCCGCAATCGGGGCCGGCCGGAGGCGTCGAGGGCCGCGTGAAGTTCGAGGTCACCGACAAGGCGCTCGACTTTCTCGGCTTCAAGGCGCTCAAGGATCTGCTCGGGTCGCTCGGCAAGTCGAGCTTCGGCAGGCACGACACGCGCGAGCTGGCTACGGGCGTGGAAGCGTCGGGCTCGACGCGGCGCTACGAATTCGGCGACACGATGAATCTCGACGTGAACGCCACGCTGCTTTCCGCCATCGAGCGCAGCGGGCTGAAAGTGCCGCTCGACCTCGATTATCAGGACCTGCAGGTGCGCCAGTCCGAATATCAAAGCTCCTGCGCCACGGTCCTGATGCTCGACTGCAGCCACAGCATGATCCTTTACGGCGAGGATCGATTCACGCCGGCCAAGCGCGTGGCCCTGGCGCTTTCGCACCTGATCCGCAGCCAGTACCCGGGCGATTCGCTGCACATGGTGCTGTTCCACGACTCGGCGGAGGAGATTCCGGTCGGGCAACTGGCGCGCGTCAAGGTGGGCCCCTATTACACCAACACCCGCGAGGGCCTGAAGCTGGCGCAGCGAGTGCTGTCGCGGCAGAAGAAGGACATGCGGCAGATCATCATGATCACCGACGGAAAGCCGTCGGCGCTGACGCTCGAAGACGGCCGCATCTACAAGAACGCCTTTGGACTCGACCCACTGGTGGTCACCGAGACCCTGCGCGAGGTGGGCCGCTGCCGGCGCAACGGGATCCTGATCAACACCTTCATGCTGGCCTCCGATTATGGCCTGGTGAATTTCGTCCAGAAGGTCACGGAGATTTGCCGCGGCAAAGCCTATTTCACCACGCCCTACACGCTCGGGCAGTACTTGCTGATGGACTACATGGAAAAGAAGGTCCGCAAAGTTCATTAGTAGGAGCCTAGCGCGTAGCCTAGAGTATTACCTCCCTCCATTCCGCGCGTGTCCGCCAGCAAGTATCGCGTGCTGAAGCCATTGCACCTTCTTCTAAAGTCCAGTCGCGTACCTGCCGAAAGCTAAACAGTGGAGCCGAAGTCGGGCCGATCACGCACATGAGATTCGTCTGGTGGAAGAAGAAAGCCGCAGCCATAGCCGGCATCGATATCGGGTCGAGCTCGGTAAAGGTCGTGGAGCTCGGCAAGAAGGGCAAGGGTTTCGAACTTCTGAGCGCCGGGATCGCCGAGCTCGAAGGCGGCGCGATTGCAGACGGTGAGATCCGAAACACTCGCGCGGTCGCGAACGTCGTGGCGAAGTTGCTGGAGGATCGCGGAGTGGCAGCCCACGACGCGGCCACCTCGGTCGCCGGGAACGCGGTCATCGTGAAGCGGATCGTGGCGCCGGAAGCGGAGGGGGAGGCGCTGACCGAAGCGGTCCTGGGGGAGTCACAGCGGCAACTCGCGTCGGGCATTTCCGAGTTGAATATCGACTACCAGGTGTTGGGACCGGGCACCGCTCCGAGGACGCTTGACGTGATGTTGGTTGCAGCGCGGCGCGACGCAGTGGGGCAGCGCGCCGAAGTGCTCGCCGCAGCGGGTCGGCATCCGGTGCTCGTGGACGTGGACGCTTTTGCGATCCAGAACGCGTTTGAGGCCGCCTACCAGCCGGTCGCTGGGAAGACCGTTGCCTTGTTCAACCTGGGCGCGAGCCTGATCAACATGAGCGTGGTTCGCGACGGCGCCCCGCTCCTTACTCGCGACATTGCCGCCGACGCGCAGTACACCGCAGCGCTTCAGAAGTCGCTCAATGTGAGCGCCAGCGAGGCGGAAGCGTTGAAGAAGGGCAAAGATGGCGCAGCGGTGACAGAAACCTTCCTCGGGTCGATTGATGCGGCTCGCGAGGCGTTCCTCGACAGCCTGGCGGGCGAGGTTCATCAGACGCTGAGCTACATGCGCCAAGTCACCGGATCGACGGGCTCGACCGATATCGATGCCGCATATGTCTCCGGCGGAGTGGCGTCGCTGCCGGGACTCTGCGAGCGGCTGCATCACGAACTGAACGCGCCGGTCGAAGTCCTGAATCCGCTGCGCGGCATGCGAACCTCTGATTCGACGCTTGACGCCGAGCACCTTGCCGAAATCTCGCCGCGCCTGGTCGTTGCTGTCGGCCTCGCCCTGAGGAGCTTTGACGAACGATGATGCGGATTAACCTGTACGCGGAATCGGTCGCGGATGAGCCGCAAGCGCAGGCCGCAGGATCGCCGGCGGCATTCCAGACCCGCGTCTTCGCGGCGGCATTCGGCACGCTCGCCATGGCACTGAGCGCCGCGTGGTGGCTGGTGGGCGTCTGGCAGAGCAGACTCGCTTCGCGGATGGCCGTGGAGAAGCTGGAAGCCGACCGCCTGGCAGGCGTGGCTGCGGAGAACAAGCGGTACGACTCGGAGCTTCAGGAGATCAACCGGCGCATCGCGGCCGTTCAGTCGCTCGAGGACAATCGCCGCGGTCCGGCGGCCTTTTTGACCTCCCTGCAGGAAGCCGTCAGCCGCGCGCCCGCGCTCAATCTCGTGTCGGTGGGCCCCAAAGAAGGTCGTCTGGCGTTGAATGGCGCAGCGTCGTCGGTGACCGCCGTGGCCGATCTGGTGGCGGCGCTCGAATCGTCGCGGGGTTATCATGACGTCCTGCTGCGGGAGTACCACGAGGATGATATGAAAAGCGGCGCGCTGAGGTTCAAGTTCGACCTCGACTTCCTGTTTCAACCACCCGCGCCGGCGCTGGCTGCGGAATCACCGACGCCAGCTGCCGCCAAGCCCGTCGCCGTCGCGCCCGCGGCGCGGCCACTGGCGGTCGCGGAGAAGCCCCATGGCTAAAGGCCTCGAAGAATACTCGCGACGCGTGCAGGCCGGGGTCCTCGTCGGCATCGCTGTGGTGTTGGGAGGCTTTGCGGGCTGGTATCTCGTCTGGCCGCGAGCCGAGGACTGCTTTGCCAAACGCCGCGCGATCCAGGCCCAGCATGCTCAGAATGTCGTTCATCGAGCGTTTGAGCTCCAGCGTCCTCTTTACCAGAAGCGGCTGAAGGAAGCCGAGGGGCGGCTCGAGGATCTGCGATCCAAGGTGCCGGACGAGGTCGATCCTGCCGGCCTGGTGCGCCTGGTACACGATGCCGAGAGTGCGTCCGGCGTTCATGTCCGCTCGCTGACGATGCAGCCGCAGGTGAATTCCAATGTCTATACCGAATTGCCGGCGAAGCTGCATGTCGACGGCGAGTACGACGCGCTGGTCAGTTTCTTCGATCATCTCGGGGCGTCCACCCGCATCACCAACGTCAGCAACCTGTCCCTGAGCACACCGACGACTGCCGGCGGGGGTGCGTTTACTCTCGCGCCGCGTGAGACCGTGGCTGCGGACTTCGTGCTGTCGACTTATTGCAACGCTACCGCCGCGTCGCCGCCGCCGGCAGCGGTGAAGAAGTAGGGTTCTGCGATGAATATCTTTCGGAAATCCCGCTCTTTTGCACGTCACCTGGTCTGGCTTGGTCTCGCGATTCTCGCACCCGGTGCCAGGGCGAACCTGCACGCAAGTTCGACGACCGTTGCGAATCCGCCGGCTGCCACGGCAACCAGGGCTGCCAATCCAGGCGCTCCCCGGACCCCTGCGCCCGCCGCCAACGCCGCGCTGCCGACCCCTACGCCGCAGCCGCCTGACGTCAGGCCGGCAGGCCGCGCCACATCGCATCTTCGCGATCCGTTTCGTGCGCCAGAAGAAGTGAAACCCGCCGCCTCTGCGCCCGCCGATCCGCGTCCCGCCAAGCCCCGGCCGCCGGGTGTCCGCGGATTGCCGGTGGACCAGCTGCGGCTGCAGGGCGTCGTCCGTGAAGACCTCAGCCATCGCATGCTCGCCCTAGTCGCGGGCCCGAGCAATCTGTCTTACTTCGTTCATGAAGGCGACCAGTTCTATGACGGCCAGGTGAGCCGGATCACGCCGGACGCGATCTACATCCGGCGCACGGGCTCCGCTCCTGGGCCGGGATCGCGCGAGATCGCGTTGCGGCTTGGGCCGGGCGCAGGAGGCCAGCCATGATTCAGACGCTCTACCGGCGGATTTGCTCCAGCACGCTTTCCGCCATGCTTGCGATCGCCGCGGCTGCGCCATTCCTGCCCGTCCCCGGAGCTCGCGCCCAGGCGGCGAATTCACAGCCGGCGTCCGCGGCATCGACTTCCGCAGTGCCGGATCTGGCGAAGGCGAAATACACGGGCGAAAGAATCTCCCTGAATCTCAAAGACGTTGACCTCAAAGACTTCTTCCGTCTCATTCATCAGATCAGCGGTCTGAACGTCGTGGTCGACGCCAACGTGACCGGTACCCTGACGGTGGCGCTTGACGATGTGCCGTGGGACCAGGCTCTCGACCTGGTGCTGACGAATAACGGGCTCGACAAAATGCTCGAGGGCAACGTGCTTCGAATCGCGCGCCTGGATACGCTCTCGGCGCAGGCGGAAAGCCGTGCCAAGCTGGCACTGGCCGAGACTGCCTCGTCGAAACTGGTTACCGTGGTGCGATACCTGAACTTCGCCAGCGCCGCCGACGTGAATCTGAACAGCAGCAGCAGCGGAGGCGGCCAGACGCAGGGCGGCGTCACCGGCCTGACCCTCATCCCGGGCGTGGCAACGATCCTCAAGAGCATGGCGCCTTCGATTCTGACGCGGCGCGGCACCGTGGTCGCCGATCCTCGCAACAACGCCGTGGTGATCTCGGATGTGGCATCGCAGATTCCGGTGATTCAAGCGGTGGTCGACAAGCTCGATCACAAAGCCCGCCAAGTGTCGATTGAGGCACGCATCGTGCTGACCACGAGCGACGTGGTTCATGCACTGCAAGGGTCGTTGATGAACTTCATGCGGAACCCCTCCGGATCGCTCGCCGGAGCCGGTGTGTCTTCGAACGGCGCGTCGGCCCAGGGAACACCGCCGGCCTCGCAATCGGGCGCGCCGGTCTCAAATTTTCCTTCTTCGCTGGGCACGAACCTGCCGACCATCACCCAGATGGCGCCGGCCGGCTTCGGCGCTTACGCCATCTCCGCCCAAAGCGCAAAGTACCTGATCAGCGCCGCCATCGCCGCCGCGGAGACGAACAATAAAGCAAAGATCATCTCGGCTCCGAGCATCGTGACCCAGAACAACATCCCGGGTTCGGTGCTGCAAGGCACGCAGATTCCGGTGCAGACGGTGATCAACAATACCGTGACCACCGTCTACATTAACGCCACGCTGACCTTGCTGGTGACGCCCCAGGTGACGGACGATGGCCATATCTTCCTGAATATCCTCGTGCAGAACAACTCGCCGGGTCCGGTGCTGAGCGGCACCGGCAGTCCCGAAATCAACACGCAGGCGGCCACCACTCAGGTGCTGGTTCCCGACGGCGGCGTGGTGGTGTTCGGCGGGATCAAAGTAACCTCGAATACCAGCTCTTCGACCCAGGTCCCCGGCCTCGGCAGCATCCCGGTGCTCGGGAATTTCTTTAAGGCGAAGGACCGCGAGCAGCAGGAGGATGAACTGCTATTCATCGTGACGCCCAAGATTCTTCCGACATAGCCTATATATGTAGTATAGTGGTGATCTCCTGCGGAGCCGACCGGGGTTCAAGAGTTTGTGTGAGAACTCGTGGATTCCCGCTTTCGCGGAAATGACATCGCCGGACATGCCTCGAAATCCAGCCCCGTCATCCCCGCGAGGGCGGGGATCCAGACCCTTTAGCTGGCTCCGGCCCTGGCGTCGCTGCGCGCTCTCCACGCTTTCCACACAAAATACGCGGGGATCCCCGACACGGTCAGCCCGAGGCACCACAGCGCATCCGCGGGACGCTGGACCAGCGTGTCGCCGAGAATCAGCACGGCGACGGTCACGAAGATCAAGGGCACCAGCGGATACCCCCACGTGCGATACGGCCGCGCCAGATTGGGCCGCCGGCGGCGCAGGATCAGGATGGCCGCGGTGCAGAGGGCGTAGAAGATCCACTCGGAATAAATGGCCTTGGTGTAAAGGGCCTCATAGCCCCCGGTCAGCGCGAAGATCCCGGCCACGACGGCCTGCGCCATGATGGAGACCACCGGCGTGTGGAATCGCGGGTGGACGCGGGCCAGCCGCAGGGGCAGCAGCCCGTCGTGCGCCTGGGCGTAGGGAATCCGCGATCCCGCCAGCACGGAGCCGTTCAGGGCCGCGAAAATGGAAATCAGCGCTCCCACAGCGACAAAAGTGCCGCCCCCGCCGCCCATAAAACGGCGCGCGGCGGTGGTGGCAATGGTGGTCGTGGCCAGCGCTTCGCCGGGCGTGAGGACGTAGAAGTAGGAAATGTTCGCCAGCAGGTAAACGCCCAGCACGATCAGCATGCCGATGATCAGCGCGCGCGGCATGTTGCGCCCCGGGTTCTTGACCTCGGCCGCAACCATGCTGAGATTGTTCCAGCCGTCGTACGCCCAGAGCGCGGAAACCGTGGCCAGCAAAAAGCCCGAGGTCCCGGCCGCGGCCGGCACCGCGGCGCGGAAGTGATCGAACGAGCCGTGGCCAAACGCGAGCCCGCCCACAATCAGGACCACCAGCACTGAGAGCTTCGCCACCGTGAAAATGGTCTGCAGGGCGCCGCTGCCCCGCACGCCGAACACGTTGATTCCGGAAAGCAGCAGAATGATCAGCGCCGAGCCGATCTGGACGCCAGTGAGGCTGAAGACGGGCGCGTGCGGGCCGCGGCCGAGAGGAATCCGCCACAGGACATCGTTCAGAGAAGGGAAGAAATACGAGGTGTAAAGCAGAAATCCGGTAGCAATGGTCGCGATGGACGCGGCTTTGGCTACCAGGAACTGGCTCCAGCCGTAAACGAATCCCATGCCCGGCCCGTATGCCTCGCGCAGGTAGACGTATTCGCCGCCGGCTTCGGGCAGCGCGCCGCCCAGTTCGGCGTAACCGAGCGCGCCGAACATGCTGAGAGCGCCCGCAAACACCCAGACGCTCATCACCTTCAAGGGGCTGCCCGTGTGCGCCAGCATCTGGCTCGGTACCAGGAAGATTCCGGTGCCGATCACCGTGCCGGCCACAACGGCCGTAGTCGCGTAGGGACCGAGCCCTCTCGTGAGTTGCGGCTGCGCAATCTCGAGCTTTCCCGTCTTGCCAGGAGCTGTCTTGGTTCCGGGCATGGCTACCGATTGTACCCTCATGCCGCCTCTGACCCAAGCCGCCGACCCTTGACAGTCGGCACACCGCTATCGGGGCCTCGATTGAACAGCGTATGCCCGGTGCAGGTAACCCTGGTGATCGCATGGGATGCGCGCGGGCTTTGCTTCAGGCATCCGGATAGCCCCAGCCGCCGGGCCAATCGTCGGAATCGCGCCCATGTCGCACCACCGGCGGCGTCCGCGGCGGGCGAACATCGTCACCGTCACCTTCCAGCCCGGACAGGGAATGGCGCTGTGCCAGAAGCGCGGCACCGGAATCAGGCGGTTCGCGATCGGCCGGCGTGCGTCCGGCGGCATCGTGCGCAGATAGCGCTCGGCATATCGTCGCAGCGACCAGACGAGCCGGGCGGCCCTGCCCGCAACGTTCTGGTTCTTGCCGTCGGCTGACACTGCACGCTCGATCACATCGCGTAAAGCATGAAACTCTGCGAGTTCGCTATGGGAAAGGACGCGCGGCAGAATAGCAGCCTGAGTGCGTTGGGCGGGAATGGGTCAGATGAGGGCTACACCGGCATCCTGAACAGCCTGGCGGTGGAGTTCGACACATCTGAGCTCGGGCTTCTCCGACCCCAACAATAACCATGTTGGGGTCCAGAGTTGTGGAACCGCGGCAAATACAGGCGACCATGCCACGACCTGTACTCTGGGTCTTCAGCCGAACCTGCCTGTCACGATCGCGGACGGAAAACGTCACTTGGTGTCGATTACCTATTTTCCGAACGTTCGCGGAATGTCGGGAACACTTACGGTGAGTATCGATCACCAGGGCATCCTGACGAGCATAGTGAATCTCAGCACTCTCCTGAGTCTCAGTGAGATGAGTCTTGGGTCGGTTTTTCGGGCGGGGCGGGTGCTGGATTCGAGACTCAGTCGATTGAAAACTGGAAATTCTTGAGCGCGGGCACCGGCTTCTGGCGACGAGAATGAGCAGGGACGGATGGAACATTGAGGCGTGTTGTCGCACTCAACGAAAGATAAGGGCGCACCGCCCGGTTTTTTTTGCCCCTAGCGGGATCTAACCTGGAATCTTCTTCGAGGCCGTGGCGCTTGAGAAACGAGCCCCGCGCTTCGTCACTCAGAAGCTCGCGCGGCGGGGTATCCCTTTTCCCAGACCCAGACCGGACGCAGATACGCTTCTCGGAAACCTGATTTCAGCAGGTTGCGATAGGAGCCGCTGGGGCGCCCCCGTTTCGGCTCCAGGGTGGCGCAGACGATCCACTTGGCGCCCAGTTCGGCGGCACGCTCGACTCGGGCGGCGATCAACGCCGTCTGCGCCCCGCGACGGCGAAAGGGCGTGAGCGTGCCGGCCCAGCCCATCCAGGCGGCATCGCCATTGACGTACACCATGCCGGCGGCAGCCGGACGGTCTGCAACATAGGCCAGGTAGTGGTTGAATCCTGGAGCTCCGACCGATGCGCGTATCCATTCCAGTTGCCCAGGCGGGACAGAGGACACTCCGCCGAAGACGCGAGCGAAGGCCTCGGCGTCGTTATTGCCGATGCGCGCCACGCGGACGCCATCACGAGCGGCGATCGGGACGGCCAGGGCCGGTGTGGTCTCGCGGACGAGCTCTGTATAGGCGTGATGCGGTCGAAAACCGCGCTTCTCGAGCCAGCCGCCAATCTCGTCGTACTGCGGGCACGGGCTTCGTTGAAAGCTGAATCGCTTCACTTTGAAGGCCTGGTAGATCTCGAAGATCTGATCGAGCATCCGCTCGCTGGCCGGTTCCTGCACTCCCAAGCCGCGCGCGCGGTTGCGCTGCGGCGAGACGCTCCCCGGCGCGACGGCCACCTGGGCGCCACCCACCAGAAAGAGCTGCCTTCCTTTTTCGCCCGCCAGAGAATCGGGACGTAAGGCCCAGAAGGCCTCGTTCATTTGAAGCTCGATGGATTCGGCCAAGCGCGCGAGCTGCGGGTCAGTCATCGCTCAAGGACCTCGCGATTCAATCGCGATGCTCAGTGAACCGTCTTCAGGAAGCTCACGATCTGCCACCGCTGCTGATCGGGCAGGCCGGACCAGGAGGGCATGCCCTGGCGCAGGTTGCCGTTGCGTAGAAACCAGAATAGCACTCCGGGCGGGGTCTGCTGGATGACAGACGTGCGCAGGGCGGGGGCGCCGGTTGGCCTTGCCCCTCTTGGCCGTGACACTGCGCGCAATGCTGACGGAAGAGCTTGGCGCCGGCGCGGACAGCGTCGTTGCGGCCCGCGTAGGGATTCGGCCAACTGCGCGATTCGACGGGCGCCTGACGGAACACGGCGGAGAGCCGGGCGATGTCCCACGATCGTTCCCGCGCGCCGACGACCGACGTCAAGCAGGGGATGAGAGAGGGGACAAGGAGTGTAGCCGACGCGAGAGCCATGAAGGCCGGGGGCCGGAAGAAACTGGTTCTACGAAGGTGCTGTCGCATGGTTGTCCCTATCGGCCCTGGAAGAACTGCCGCACCTTTCTGCCGAAGCCGGCGAATTCGTAGTTCATGCCCAGGCGCAGGACAAACCGGTAAGCGCTCGAGGTCAGACCGAATCCCGGTGAGAGGCGGAAGGTGGCGCCGCTCGGCAGGGACCACGCCACAATCGGCGCGAGGTAGTGGGAGGTTCCGCGCGACGTGAGATCGTCCACGGTGCCGAGGCCGCCGTAAAGTTCCACGCCGGCGCGAAAATTCTCCGGACACCAATTGCACCATTCGGGCGACGCGGCCAGTCCCACGGGCCGATTGACTCCCAAGGCGTATCCGAACTCCCACGGCTCGTGCGCCAGGTTCTTCTCAGCGATGAAGTTCTCGGCCAGGTTCCAACCCTTGTAGTCGCTGCTCAGGATCAGCTTGGTCTCGATCTCGCGTTCCACGTCGCGGCGCGCCTCGCCGTTGGGTTCGAGGCCGTCACTCTGCGAGTCAAAACCGACCACCTCCTTGAGCGCCTTGTCCGCGGAGGTGTTCTCGTACTCGACGTACAGCACGGGGTTGATCCAGTGCTCCGTGGGCAGAATATGAAAGCGATTTTCGATTCGGAATCCGGTGAAGATGGTGCTGTCGTTCACCGTGCTCTGCCCCTCGAGATAGAGCTCCGTGGTCCACCAGGCGGTGGTGCCGTACTCGAGCTCCATCAAGCCGCTGTAGGCGCGATTGCCGCCGCTCGGCCGCGTGATGGTTGGTTCAAGCTCGAGCTCCAGATTGCCGGGTTCTTCCATGTGATGGTCATAAGTCACAAAGTAGGGACTTTCCTGTGCGCCGCATCGCGCCGGCATGCCGGCCCAAAACACCAGGCATGCGACCGCCGCGGCGGGAAAGTATCTGCAGGCTCGTAGATTCATCGGATGGTGCATTCTCCTTTGAGTTCTCAGTTCGCGGTGCACGCTTCCCAGCGTGCTTTCAGGCACAATGCAGGCAAGATGCCTGCAGCACAAATTTAGACACGATCGTTTGTCCGAAGCAGATCACCTGAAAGAGAAGACTAGGCTCGGCACAAGGAGAATCAGGTTTAATGCTGCCGTGGCCGTGTTGCAACTTTGTCGCAACAAGGATCAGAACACTGACTTTAACGAATCTGGACTGTTTTGTCAATTATGAGATTGTTTTCCGACTCAGTTTGACGTGGCAGGGCGTCCCGCCCGTAAAGGGACACGGCCAAGATGGCCGTGCCACCTCAAATTGAGTCACCGCCCGTGGTTCTGATCGACCTTTAGGTGCGCCGCTCTCCCTGACGCATGGAGAGCGGGCGCACGCCACCAGCGTGTGACTCTTGTGTTACGATGGTGCCGAACGATCCTGCGTGCTATGGACAACTCTCCGGTGACAAGCGGCAAGCTTCGAGTTATTCCCCTCGGTGGTCTTGGCGAATTCGGCATGAACATGATGGTCTTCGAGTACGGCGAAGACATCATGATCGTCGACTGCGGCGTGATGTTCCCCGAGCCTGAGCTGCTCGGCGTGGATATCGTCATCCCCGATCTCACTTATCTCCGCGAGCGGCGTGATCACGTGCGAGCCATCGTTCTGACGCACGGCCACGAGGACCATATCGGCGGGCTGCCTTATGTTCTGGACGAGATCGATGTGCCGGTCTACGGCACGGCTTTCACGCTGGCGCTGGTGAAGTCGCGTCTCGAAGAGCATGGCCTGGCAGACTCGGTCGATCTGCGGGAAATGAGGCCGAAAGCGCCCTTCGACGTGGGTCCGTTCAAGATGGAATTCATCCACCTCACGCACAGCATCATCGATTCGGGTGCGCTCGCCATCACCACGCCGGTCGGAGTGGTGATCCACACCGGCGACTTCAAATTTGACCCCACGCCCACCGACGGACGCATCAGCGATCTGCACTCGCTGGCGGACTACGGCCAGCGCGGCGTGCTGGCGCTTTTTTCGGATTCGACCAACGTCGAGCGTCCCGGCATGACGCCTTCGGAGCGCGGCGTGCGCGAGCGCTTCGCGGAGATCGCGGCCGAGGCGCACGGACGGCTGGTGTTCTCCTGCTTTTCCACCTCGCTGCATCGCATGCAGATCGTGGCCGACCTCGCGCAGGAGTACCGCCGCCGGCTCTGCTTCATCGGTCGCAGCATGCACCGCAACTCGGAGATCGCGCTCGATATGGGACGCCTGCGCGTGGCGCCAGGCGTGCTGGTCACGCCCGAAGAACTGGGGAATTTGCCGCGCGACAAGGTAATGCTGGTGGTGGCGGGCAGCCAGGGCGAGCCAATGAGCGCCATGGCGCGCGTGGCAGTCGACAGCCATCGCTGGGTGACGCTCGAGCCGGGCGACGAAGTGGTGCTTTCGGCGCGCGTCATCCCGGGCAACGAAAAAGCCATCTTCCGCATGATGGATCACCTCTACCGTCGCGGCGCGCACGTCCACTATCAGGACGGCAGCACGCCGCCGGTCCACGTCTCCGGCCACGGCAGCCTGGAAGAATTGCGCCTGATGCTGAACCTGGTGCGGCCCAAATACTTCATTCCCGTTCACGGCGAATACCGCCAGCTGGCGCGGCATCGGGAGGCCGCCGCCGAAGGCAATGCCGTTTCCGGGTCGAGCTTTCTGCTCGAAGACGGCGCGGTGCTGGAGTTCGATTCCGCCGGCGCGCGCCTCGCCGGACAGGTCACGGTCGGCCACGTCTACATCGACACCGGGTCGCTCGAAGAAGTGGGCGAGGTGATCCTCAAGGAACGCCGCCGCATCTCCGAAGACGGCATCGTGGTGCCCATCCTGGCCATCAACAAACACACCGGCGTGCTGGAGGCGCCGCCCGAAATCGTGTCGCGCGGCTTCGTGCAATTCGAAGAGACGCCTGACCTGCTCGACGCAGCGCGAGAGGTGGTGCTGCGCACGATCGAGAAATCCAAGCCCGAGGAAGCGGGCGACTGGGGCATGATCAAGGACAAAATTCGGTCGGCGCTGCGCAAGTTTTTCGATGCGGAGCTGGGGAAGCGTCCGCTGATTCTGCCGGTGGTGCTGGAAGTGTAGGAATTGGTGATTGGCGATCGGTTGATTGGTGATTGTGATTGACGATTGCCGATTGACAAGTGACGATTTTAGAATCTGCGATCTTCCATTGTCTGTTGTCAATTGTGGCTATTGTCCAATTGCAGGTTCTTGAATCTGCGATCTTCGATCTGGCATGCATTCGCCTTACGCACTTCCGATGTTACTGGGTGCCGATTCCGCGGCGCGCGAACGGCAGCCCTTCAGGTCAGCCCCTTCCTTGACCGCTCTCCCACCGTGTGTTAGCTTCCATAGTTAGAGGCGTCCTTTAGCACTCGCGCGCCTTTCGGAGAATCAATTGGCCACAGCGACCGGGCAGCAGGCGCTCAAGCGGACGGCGCTTAACGCGGTGCATCGCGCGCTCGGCGCCCGCATGGTGGACTTCGCCGGGTGGGACATGCCGGTGGAGTATTCCGGAATAACGGACGAGCACATCGCGGTGCGGACGCGCGCCGGGATTTTTGACGTCAGCCACATGGGCGAGATTGACATCCGCGGCCCGGGCGCGCTGGCGCTGGTCCAGCATGTGACGTCCAACGATGCCTCGCACTTGAAGATCGGGCAGGCGCACTATTCGGCGCTGATGTATCCAAACGGCGCCTCGGTGGATGATTGCCTGGTCCATCGCTTCGCGGACGATCATTTCTTTCTCTGCGTGAACGCGTCCAACGCCGACAAGGATTTCGCCTGGATCACTGAGCACAATCGCTTCGGCGCCGACGCGCGCAACGTCTCGGCGGAGTACTCGCAGCTTGCGGTCCAGGGTCCGCGGGCACTCGCGATTGCGAGTAAGGTCGTGGACGCCGACTTTGCAAGCTTGAAGTATTACTGGTTCACGCGCGCGATAGTCGCGGGCGTAGCGGGATTACTGGCGCGGACGGGTTACACGGGCGAGGACGGATTCGAGTTCTACTTCGCGCCGGACAAGTCCGAGCATGTGTGGAGCGCGCTGATGGAGGCCGGCAAGCCGGAGGGCATGATTCCTGCCGGTCTCGGCGCGCGCAACACCTTGCGTCTGGAAGCCGGCATGGCGCTCTACGGTCACGAGCTTGACGAGGACACGACTCTGCTGGAAGCGAACCTGGGTTGGATCACCAAGCTCGACAAGGGCGAGTTCCTGGGCCGGGATGTGCTGGCGCGGCAGAAAGAGCAGGGAACGCGCAAAAAGCTGGTCGGGTTTGAAATGTCAGATCGTGCGCCGGCCCGCGATGGATATCCGATCTGGAAAAACCAGGAGCAGATCGGGCGTGTCACCAGCGGCTCGCCGGCGCCGTTCCTGAAGAGGAATATCGGCATGGCTTATGTGAGCCGCGACGGCCGCGCGATCACGCTCGATCCGGGCGAGGAGATGGAGATCGAGATTCGCGGGCGCCGCGCCCCGGCGCGCGTGGTGGCCCTGCCGTTTTACAAGCGACACAGGTGAGAAGTCAGAATTCAGAAGCCAGAATTCAGAAGACAGGGTTCATGGGAGTTGTTGCCAATCTGGCAGCTCCAAAGGGGACGTCGTGCGACAGTCATCAGCCGAACGAAGGACGAGGTATTCTGACTTCTGAATTCTGGCTTCTAACTTCTGAATTCTGCTTTTCAACGAGGTGACATGTACCCACCAGAGCTGCTTTACACCAAAGACCACGAGTGGATCAGGCTGGACGAGGACGTCGGCACCATCGGCATCACCGATCACGCGCAGAAGGAACTGGGCGACATTGTGTTCGTCGAACTGCCCAAGCGCGGCGATCAGGTGACGGCCCACGAATCTTTTGGAACGGTGGAATCGGTCAAGGCCGTCTCCGAGATCTTCTCGCCGGTTACGGGCGAAGTGACCGCGGTCAACAGCCGGATCAACGACCGTCCGGAGTTGCTTAATGAGGACCCGCACGGCGAGGCATGGCTCATCAAGGTGCAGCTGACGGATCGTCGCGAGACCGAGAGCCTGATGACTGCGGACCAGTACGAGGCCTATCTCGAAGGATCTGCGGGCGCCCCGGCCGCCGAAGCGTCCAAAGGATGAGAGTCTGATGCGCTATCTGCCAAATTCCGAATCCGATCGCGCCGCCATGCTCGAGGCCATCGGTAAGAAGTCTGCGGACGAGCTTTTCGAGCAGATTCCGGCCGAGTTGCGCTTAAGCGAGCGCCTGAAGCTCCCCGGTCCGCTTTCCGAACCCGAACTGCTGGAATTCTTCGAGCAGGCCTCGCGCGAAAGCGCCCGCGATTACGTTTCGCTGCTGGGCGCTGGCGCCTACAGTCATTTTCGTCCGGTGGTCATCGACGCGCTCATCCTCCGCGGCGAATTCCTGACCTCGTACACGCCTTACCAGGCCGAAATCAGCCAGGGAAATCTGCAGGCGATGTTCGAGTTTCAGACGCTGATCGCGCAGCTTACCGGCATGGACGTGGCGAACTCGTCGCTCTATGACGGCTCGACGGCCGCCAACGAGGCAGTATTGATGGCCATGCGGCTGACGCGGCGCGATCGCGTGGTCATCGCGCGGACGCTGCATCCTGAATACCGGCAGGTAATCGCGACTTATCTTCAGCACCAGGGCGTGGAGATCGTGGAAGCGCCATACGCGCCATCGGGCCAGATCGACCTCGAAGCGCTCGAGGCAGTGTTGAACGATCAGACCGCGGCGGTGGTGGTTCAGTCGCCGAATTTCTTTGGCGCTTTGGAGCACTGGCAGGGCGTGGCCAAAGCTGCCCGCAGGCACGGCGCTCTGCTGGTGAGCGTGGTCACCGAGCCGCTATCGCTGGCGGTGGTCAAGCCGCCGGTCGAAGCGGATATCGTTTGCGGCGAAGCGCAGTCCTTCGGGGTTCCGGTTGCCTTCGGCGGACCTTACGTGGGATTCCTCGCCACGCGCGAGCAGTTCGTCCGTCAGATGCCAGGACGTCTGGTCGGCGAAACCAGGGATTCGCAAGGACGCCGCGGATTCTGTCTGACGCTGGCGACGCGCGAGCAGCACATTCGCCGCGAAAAGGCGACGTCGAACATCTGCACCAGCCAATCGCTGATGGCTCTCAACGCAACGATCTATCTGTGTCTACTCGGCAAAACCGGTCTGCGGGCCCTGGCAGAACAGAATCTCGCCAAGGCATGCTATGCGGCCGACGAACTCGCGAAGGTCCCCGGCGCGTCGCTTACTTTCGCGGCGCCGCACTTTAACGAATTCGTGGTCAAGGCGCCGGGCGATTGCGGAGAATTGCTGGCTGCTCTGCGCGAGGAGAAGATTATCGGAGGGCTGCCGCTGGAGCGGTTCTATCCCGAACTGAAGGATCATTTGCTGATTTGCGTCACCGAGATCGTCTCCAGGAGCGCGCTGGACAAGATGATCGAGGTGTGGCATCGGGCCAGCCGTCCGGTTACGGAAAGTGTCGTCGACGCCGCGGCTGTGAGCTAGACAGGAAGAGTGGATGCGATGGACATCGAGAGAACGATTGAGATTCTGCTGAAAAATCGGGCGCGGATGGACCGCGCTTCGACGCCAAGTTCGACCGCGCCGAAGAGCGATTTCGCAAGTTCGACGAGCGATTTCGCAAGGCTGAGGCTCGATTTCGCATGGCCGAGGCGCGCCTTGACCGCCTGGAGAGGGTCGTGCGCCTGAATAATCGTCTCGTATCGAGGCTCGTACGATATGGCGTATCGCCGCGCAGTGATGTTCGTCGCCTGACGCAGTCACGGGCCGCCACGGACCGGGCGCTGAGAACTTTTATCGAGACGATGACGCACCGCAACGGCGGGCGGGGAACGAAGGCGAACGGCCGAAGCCGAGGTTGAGCAACCCTACGTTGCGCCGTGTATTTCAACAAGCACGGCCATTCCCGAGAAGGTCCAATGGCTGATCGAATCAAGAACGCAACACCGCACATGACGCGCAACGAAGATCTGATCTTCGAGCGCTCCATGCCGGGAAAAACTGGCGCCGAACTGCGTCCGCTCGACGTCCCGGCGCAATCCTCCGAGGGGTTCTTGGGTGAGTTTTACAGGCGCGACATCGAGGGCTTCCCTGAGATTTCCGAGCTGGACGTGATGCGCCACTTCACGCGGCTCTCTACATGGAACTACTCCATCGACGCTGGCGTGTATCCGCTGGGCTCCTGCACCATGAAGTACAACCCGCGTCTCAACGAGATGGTGGCGCGCTTCGCGGGACTGGGGACTGACCATCCGTACACTCCCGAGGATCTCTCGCAAGGCTGCCTGAAAGTGCTCGCCGACACCGAGCGGGCATTGCTCGCGATCACCGGAATGGACGCAGCCTCGTTGCAGCCCGCGGCGGGCGCTCAAGGGGAACTCACCGGCCTGCTGATGATTCGCGCCTGCCTGCGAGAGTGGGGTGACGCCCGCCACTACATCCTGATTCCGGATTCCGCGCACGGCACGAATCCCGCCAGTGTGACCATCTCCGGTTACGAAACCTTGCACCTGAAGTCCGACAGCCGCGGGTGCGTGGATCTTGCGGAGCTCGATCGTCTGATGACGGGCGAAGTTGCCGGCCTGATGCTGACCAATCCGAATACGCTCGGCATTTTCGAGCAGAACATTCAGGAGATCTGCGAGATCGTCCACGCCAAGGGCGGATTGGTTTACATGGACGGCGCCAACATGAACGCGCTGGTCGGTGTGGCGCAGCCCGGCCGATTCGGAATCGACGTGATGCACCTCAATCTGCATAAGACCTTCTCGACGCCGCACGGCGGGGGCGGTCCCGGGTCGGGGCCGGTCGCGGTCAGGCGCCTGCTTGAGCCCTACCTGCCCTCACCCACGGTCGAGGAGGGGCCTGACGGGACTGTCCGGCTGAATTACGATCGGCCGCGCAGCGTGGGCCGCGTGCGGGCATTCTATGGCAATTTTGGCATGGCGGTTCGCGCCCTCGCCTACATCCTAGCCTACGGACCGAGCGGCTTGCGGCAGGCAACCGAAGACGCCGTGCTCAACGCCAACTACGTAAAAGCGCGTGTCCGCGACAGCTACGATCTGCCGTACGACGCGCCTTCCATGCACGAGTGCGTCTTTTCTGATAAGCGCCAGGAAGCTCGCGGCGTGCGCACCGGCGACATTGCCAAGCGGCTGATCGATTACGGATTCCATCCCTATACCACATCGTTCCCCTTGATTGTGCATGGCGCGCTGATGATCGAACCCACCGAGAGCGCCGGCAAACCCGAACTCGACGCGCTGATCGACGCCTTGCGTTCCGTCGCGCAGGAAGCTGAGGAAAGTCCGGAGCTGGTCCAGAAGGCGCCGCACACCACACGCGTCTCGCGTCTTGACGAGGTGGGCGCCGCGCGCAAGCCGGTCCTGCGCTGGAAGGCTGCGGCGCAATAAGACACGCCCCGCACAGGTCGGTCAGTCCACCCCGAGCGCACGAATCCGCCAATCTACATTTTGGGCTGCTCGCCAGCCCCCACCACATCAGGTTGTGGTTTTTCCTTTACAGGGCATCTTTTTCGTGTTAGCTTGCTTCTGAAGACTGAGGGGATTTCTCGCGCAAGCCTCACCCGAAGTGCGCCAGAAGCAGCCGAGAAAGGGCTGGCACGAGGGCGGTTTTGACGGGAATCAAGTCGTGTTTTGTTGAACACATCACGGGTCCAAGCAGGACTTGTGCAGCCTCGTGTCTTCACGTCTCGATCTTTCGCCGTCTGGCTGTCCTTTCACAGGTTCTGACTTCAAAAGCAAGCGTCGGCAGGGAAGTTCGTCAGAAGCTCGCGGGAGGAGTGTGTTTTGTTCAAGCTTAAGCGTGTTGAGCTGATCGGATTCAAGTCATTTGCGGACCGTACTCGACTGGAGTTCGGCGCCGGCACGGCCGCTATTGTCGGGCCGAACGGTTGTGGAAAGTCCAATCTGGGCGATGCCATGAACTGGGTGCTCGGCGAGCAGAGCCCACGTTCGTTGCGCGGCGATCGAATGGCCGACTTGATCTTCAACGGCACCCGTCTCCGCCCCGCCACCAGCATGGCGGAAGTGAGTCTGACGCTGCTCGACGCCGGCGCGCTCGATGCGAAGCATCCGGTGGGAGCGATGCCGATTCGACTGTTGGACAGCGATACGACACCCGTAGCCTCCGACGAAAACCCGACGCCGGCCGGAACCAAAGACGGGAATGGAAAGACCCCAGCCGGCCCGCAAGTGCCTTCGCGATTGCATTTCCGTGACGGCGAGATCGTGATTACGCGCCGGCTGTTTCGATCCGGCGAGAGCGAATACCTGATCAACGGCGATAGTTGCCGGCTGCGCGACATCCAGGATCTGTTCATGGGGACCGGACTCGGTCCTGACAGTTACGCCATCATCGAGCAGGGACGCATCGGGCAGATCCTCAGCTCAAAGCCTTCCGACCGCCGCAGCATTATCGAGGAAGCGGCCGGCGTCTCCAAGTTCAGAACACGCAAGCGCCTGGCGGAAGCCAAGCTGGAATCGTCGCGCCAGAATCTGGCTCGCGTCACCGACATCCTGGAGGAGGTCTCGAAGCAGGTCGGATCGCTGAAACGCCAGGCGTCGAAGGCGCGGCGGTACCGCGAGCTCAGCACGGAGCTGGCGGAGCGTCTGAAACTGACGCTGATATCGCGGCTCCTATTGCTCGACGGGCAGTGCTCGCGCCTGCGCGAGGATCTCGTGGGAGCCCAGACGGCCTGTGGTGAAGCGGCGCACGAGCTCGAAGCGCTCGAGACCAGCGAGAAATCGGCGGCAGGGCGCTACGAACAGCTGGAGGCCGAACTTGTCGCATTACGTGACTCGATCGCGCAGGCGGATCTGGAGCGGGAGAGGGTGGTGTCTCGTCTCGATCAGATCCGGCAGCAGTTGGCCACGCTCGGCCGCAGGCGCGCGGACGGTGAGACGGAGCAAGCCGGGCTGATTGCCGAGATCCAGACCCTGGAGCAGAAGGCCGGCGAATGCGCGCGCAACGCTGAAGCCGTGAAGGCCGACGCTTTGCGCGCCGGCGAGACGGTGGAGGAATTGCTCGCCCGGCAGGCCTCGCTGGTCTCGACTTTGCAGGAAGCGGAGCAGCGTCTCGAGACTTGCCGGCAGGCTTTGCTGGGCGCCGTGGCCAAGGGCGCGGAAATGCGAAATCAGCGCCTGCAGAATGAGGACGCGGCCGGCCTGATGGAGCGTCGCGCGGCGCGATTGGAATCGGAGCGAGCCGAAGCCGCTGCGGAGCACGTCCGGCTGACGGAGCAACTCGAGGCCTGCCGCCGCGAGCACGAGTCGGTGGAAGGAATGCTGCGCACCGTCACGGGCGCCGCGCAAGACGCGGCGATGAGTCTTGAGCAGGCGCGGCAGCAGGAGTCGGCGGGGCGTGCCGCCGTGGAGCACCAGCGCGACGAGCTAGCGCAGGTCAGGGCTCGACACGAGGCGCTGGGCGAGTCCTTGGCGCGCCACGCCTATAGCACGGAGAGTGTGCGGCGTCTGCTTGCCGGCTCGATCGCGTCGGCCGAAAATGGCCATGGTAATGGAAACGGCAGCGGCAATGACAATGGCAATGTTCATGCGCAATTCAAGCCCCTTGGCCTTCTGGCGGATTTCCTCGAGGTTACGCCTGGATACGAGGAAGTGGTTGAAGAATTCCTCAAGCAGGAATTGGATTGCGTGGTTGTGGAGCGTCACGAAGACGCGCGGCAGGGTTTCGATCTGCTCCATCAGGAAGGCGCCGGCCGTTCCACCTTCTTCGTCACCCGTCTGCAGTCGAACGGACACGGTTACGGAAACGGCGTAATGAATGCGGCCCCCATCCCAGGCGTGACGGCGCGACTGGCGGACCTGGTGCGGGTGGAGTCCCGGCTGGGGCTGAACGGCGATCCCGTACTGCCGTCGCTCTCTCACGCTTTCGTAGTCGAGGACGCAAGTTCAGCCGAACGACTCGCGGCCGAATACCCGGCGGCGCACTTCCTCACGCCGCGCGGGGAGCACTATCACCACCGGCTGGTTTCTGGCGGCAAAGGTCCGAGTGCCGGCCCTCTGGCTCTCCGGCGAGACTTCCGGGAGCTGGAGCGGCGCTTGACGGAAATCGAGCCAGAGCTCGAAACGGCGCGGGCCGCACTTGCCGCCGCCACAGCGGAACGCACGCAGCTGGAAGAACAGGTCCGGCAATTGAGTACCGTGCAAGTGCAGACGGAGAAGGACTCGCTGCGGCTGGGCGAACGGCTGGGCCAAAGCGAGCAGGCGCTCGAGCGCAGCCGCCGGCGCCTGGAGTTATTGGAATCCGAACGGCACGCCGCCATCGAAGAGGGTGAACGGCTGCGCGAGCGGCGGATCGAAATCGAGTGCGGGTTGGAGGCCGCTTCCGCCGAACAATCCCGGCGCGAAGCTGAAATCGCCGCAACCGGCGAGTCCGCACGACAACTTCGCAGCCAGGGGGATCGCCTGGCGCAGGAGTTGGGCGATGCACAGGCGCGTCGCAGCGCTCTCGAAGAGCGCCGTCAGGCGGCGGACGCCGAGCGGTCCGATCTGGAAAGCCGGCTCAACGTGATGGCGCTGCGCCGGGCGCGCATCGAGCAGCAGATGTCGGCCTGGACCGAGGAACAGACGGCGCTCGGCGAGGAGACTGGCTGGCTGACCGCGCGCCTGCAGGAATTGGAAGCGGCCCAGGCGGAGGCTCGTCTGTCGATGGACACGCTGACTTCGCAATCGCAGCAGACTCGCCACGATCGCGACGAACTTGGACCGCGGGTCGATGCGGCGCGCAGCCGCCTGGATGCTGAGCGCGAGAAGCGCTCCGCGTGTGAGGTGGCCCTGGCGCGCGCCGAGTCTGACCTGAACCATCATGCGACGCAGTGCCGCGAGGAGCTTGGCACGGATCCCGCGCGATTGGCGACGGATCTTCCACGCGAGACCGCGCTCGCCGGAGAGGCGCTGGAGGCAGCGGAGAATGAGGTCCGCGATTTCAAACGCCGCATCGCCAATCTCGGACCGATCAATATGATGGCGCTCGAAGAATTGCAGGAATCTGAGACGCGGCTGACATTTCTCGAGACCCAGCGTCAGGACCTGCTGGCGTCGATTCAGGATACCGCGCAGGCGATCCGCGAGATCGACGAAGTTTCGCGGCGGCAATTCCTTGAGGCTTTCCAAGCCATCAACGCGAACTTCACTGAGAGCTTCCGCACGCTGTTCGGCGGCGGCGTTGGCGCCATGCGCCTCAGTGACGAATCCGATCCCGACAGCGGAATCGATCTGGTGGCGCAGCCGCCCGGCAAGCGCCTGCAGAATGTCCTGCTGCTCTCCGGTGGAGAAAAGGCCCTGGTGGCGCTGGCGCTGCTCATCGCCATCTTCCGTTACACGCCGAGCCCCTTCTGCATTCTGGACGAAGTTGACGCGCCGCTCGATGATTCGAACGTGGAGCGCTTCACTCGCATGATCCGCGCCATGAGCCAGACGACGCAATTCATCCTGATGACCCACAACAAGCGCACCATGGAGATCTGTCCGTTGATGTATGGCGTCACCATGGAAGAGCCCGGGGTGTCCAAGCTGGTCTCGGTCCGATTTGAGACTCCACAAGAAGCCGAACTGCCAGCCGCAGCATCATTCTGACGGGGATCGTGATCGACTTGGGGGCCGGCGTCGTGCTGCCGCTTGACGCTTCTCCGCTTTCGCCTTCGTTTCGCGATTGACTTTGCCGCGGCTTCAACTAGAATGAGCATCAGCCAGAGGAAAATTGCGTGATACCAGAAGCCACTCAATCCGTCTTAAGGGAGTCTTCACTCCCCACCGTCAGACTTTTTTCCCGGGGCAAGGTCCGCGACGTTTATGAGGCGGGCGGCGGCCAGTTGCTCGTGGTGGCCACCGATCGCCTTTCCGCGTTCGACGTCGTGATGGAGCAGGGAATTCCCGACAAGGGCCGTGTTCTCACCCAACTCTCCTGCTTCTGGTTCGACTTGCTGAAGGATTCGGTGAAGAGTCATTTTCTCAGCGCCGACCCTGCCGACTTCCCGCCAGAGTTTGCGCCTTACGCGGACCAGCTTTCCGGCCGGTCCATGTTGGTTCTGAAGGCGAAGCCATTTCCCATCGAGTGCATCGTGCGCGGATACCTGTCGGGCTCCGGGTGGAAGGACTATCGCGCTACTGGGTCGGTGTGCGGCATCAAGCTGCCCGCCGGATTGCAGGAATCTTCCAAGATCGATCCTCCGATTTTTACACCGTCGACAAAGGCCGAGGTCGGGCACGACGAGAATATCACCTGGGAACACGTTGTCGCCGCGATTGGAGCCGGACCTGCCGAAGAACTGCGCCGGCGCAGCCTGGACGTCTACCAGAAGGCTCGCGACTACGCCGAGGGACGCGGCATCATTATCGCCGATACAAAGTTCGAGTGGGGCCTGCACGAGGATGAAATCATCTTGATCGACGAAGTGCTCACGCCCGACTCTTCGCGTTTCTGGCCGCGTGATGGATATCAGCCGGGGCGTTCCCAGCCTTCTTACGATAAGCAGTTCGTGCGTGACTATCTCGAGTCGACCGGATGGAAGAAGCAACCGCCTCCTCCGCCGCTTCCCGACGAGGTGGTCCGCAGGACCAGCGAAAAATACCGCGAAGCATATCTTCGATTGACGGGCTCGCCACTGGACTAGTCTGGAGTCTTTGTCCATGAATCAGGTACACCTCTGGAATTGGCTCGATTGGCTGCTGGCGGCGATTGTGTTCTTTTCCGTTTTGGGCGGCGCGAGCGAGGGCTTGGTGCGTGGACTGATCGGCCTGGCATCGCTGGTGGTCGGACTGGCAGTCGCCGCGGCGGGCTATCACGGGCTGGGCAACGCGCTGGGCGCATGGATTCATTCGCAGGATGTAGCTTTCGGCGTCGCTTTCCTGTCACTTTTTATTCTGGTGCTGCTCGTGGGCGCAGTCGTTTCCGGTATTGCCGCCAAGCTAGTGAAGGAAGCCGGGATTCGCTGGCTGGACCGTCTGCTGGGCGTGGCCTTCGGATTGGTGCGCGGCCTTATCGCCGACGCCATCGTGATCATGATCATGCTGTCCTTCGCCTTGGCGCCGCAGGCATTGAAGAATTCGCAGCTCCGTCCGGTGACGATGAGCAGTGTGCGAACCATGGTGTCGATGATGCCTTACGATCTGCGTCAGCAGTTCCAGGCGGGCCTTCAGGATGTCGAGCGGCAGTTCGTCCGCACGGAGAAACAGGTGCGCGACCGCGGCGAATCTCCAGCAAAATAGCTCACACGGCCCGGGGGAAACCTTGAAAGATCAACTGGAGGCGCTGGTACGTCAGATGGTAGACCAGGGGATCGCCTACGAGGACGCAGTGGCGGAGTTTGAGAAACGATTCATCGCGCGCGTGCTCGAGAAATCAAACGGCAACCATTCCAAGGCGGCGTCGGAGCTGCGCATCCACCGCAATACGTTGAGCCGGAAGATCGGGGATTTCAAGCTCGACGGCCGGCGCCGAAAGCGCGCCCGATGACGAGGGTTCTGGCGCCCGGCCGCTGCGGCGTATCAGTTCCGCCGCGGCCGGGCGAGTCCGAGTTAGCGCTGTGAGCTAGAGGGGCGAGTGGTGTGACGCCTGGGCGGCGTCTTGGGCTTCTCCGCCGCCTTCTTCTTATCGGCCGCCGCCTGCAGGAACTGATCGTCGATCGTGGCCCCGTCAAGGGTTAGAACGAAATTAGGCGTGGCCGTAAAACTGGCCAGCGTTCCCTTGAAAGCAACCAGATCACCCTTGGAGAGATCTGCGCAACCGGGCTGGGAATCCTTGAGATCGATGTCGGTCGCGCCGCTCGCCTTCGACTGGTCGGTGATGGCGACGTGGACCAGGAACGTGCCGTCCGGCTGCTTCTCGACCCCCTGCGCGACCCCCGGCCCGCCGAACGGCTGACCCTTGATCTGCTCCCACGCCTGGTTCGCCGTGTCGCCGCCCACCTTCAGGCTGTCCTCGTAGTTGTAAAACGCGTCGATGAAGGCATTGCCCGTGGCCGCGTGCTTGGGCGCCTGCGCTACCTTGAAGTCCGCCGGCGGCGTGGGCGACGCTTTCGCCTGCGTTACGATGTCAGCCTCGCCGGCATTTGATCCGTGACGGTTGGTGTAGACCTGGTCGTAGAACTTCTGCAGCGCGGCGGCGTTCGGGCTGTTGGCCGCCTGCGCCAGGGCATCGGAACGGGCCAGATTCCAGATGGCGTTATCGTAGTCTGGGGGATTGGAGTAGAGGTAATCCTGACCCAGCATCGAGAAGGTCAGGGGGTCGGTCGGATTATCCTGCATCGCGGCCTTCAGGGCCGTCATGGAACCGGCGTAGTCCTTTTTCTGCAGCGCCACAAACCCGATGGCGTTGTTGAAAATGGCGCGCTTCGCCTTTACGTAGGTGCTGAACTGCTCATCGGAGACCGCCGCCGGCTTTTGCAGCTTGCCCAGGACGTCCAATCCGTGCTTGGCGTATTGATCCGTCTGATCCAGTCCCGACGCGGCGTCCGCGGCCTTGGCGTTATACACAAATGGAAAAGCGAAACACAGATAGGTGAGGGCGTCGAGATTGTCCGGGTTCGCACCCAGCGCCTTTTTGGCGGCGGCAATGGCCTGATCGGATTGGCCGAGCTGCTGGTAGGCGCCCACTTCCTGGACGTAGGCGATATCCTTGAAGTCGGAATTGGGATACTTCGTTATTACTGCCTCGGCCGCAGTGATCTTCTTGTGAGGATCGGTCTCCTTGGCCATCGCCTGGAACGCGTCGTATTCCTCGCGCGATTTCCATTGGGGCCCTTTGGCGGCCGCCTGACCTCCGGCGGCTTGAGCGATTCCCAACCCCGTCGGAGCCGCCGCGCCCGCGCTCGAGCCGCTCAGCACCCAAACGGCGAGAACCGCCGGGCCCAACAGTGTATTGATCCGCATTCGCATCTTCTTCATGACCTCAGCAATTGTAGGATTTGGGCCGCAACGGACCTGAGACCGGTTCCGGGCCAGCCACTGACGGCACGCCTTCTCCCGACCCGAAGGGTGCACGAAAGGTGCCGCAACTGAATATCAGGACTTCCCGAACTTTTCAAGCAGAATCTGGCGCCCTCATCCTCTAGCATACACAAATTCGGTTTGTTTAGATGTTGATTTCGGTGTCAAGGTAATCCTTTTTTCTGTGGCTCGGTCCCTGGACTGCTGACTCAGGCGTACCCGAGGAGCAGCATCACTGCCGGTTATTAACGACGATTATAAATTAGGGTAACAGGCCGGGCTGTAGCTCGGGCCTCCTCGCCCGCGATTCGCGCGCCTGGGAACAGGCGTGCTACAGCGCCCCGCTGTCACTATATTCTGTAATCCTCCTTAACGGCTCGCGTGTTGACCGCAGCCCGCATCATCCGCTAGACTCGCGGCGCGACGACGCTTACCTGAGGAGCATGCTTGGCCCTCCGTCCCATCGACCTTGCCGTGGTGATCGCCTACCTGCTTGGCATAACGTGGTTTGGCCTCCATTTCCGCAGAGGCCAGCGCACGCTGTCGGATTATTTTCTCGGCGGCCGCCAGCTCCCCTGGTGGGCCTTGGCGCTCTCGGTAGTCTCCGCCGAGACCAGTATCCTGACGATCATCAGCACGCCGGGTATCGCATACCGTTCTAATTTCGGATTCCTTCAGCTCGTGCTCGGCTATCTCACCGCGCGCGTGGTGGTGAGCTTCGTTCTCATCCCGCGCTACTTCTCGGGCGACCTCTTCACCGCCTACCAATTCATCGAGGGCCGGTTCGGCCGCGGCCTGAAGCTTTTCACCGCCGCCCTTTTTCTCTCCACGCGCGCGCTCGCGGAGGGCGTCCGCGTGTTCGCGATGTCGGTGATGGTCCAGGTGATGTTTCATAACGGAGTCCTGACTGCAGTCGTGGTGGTTACGCTGCTCACCCTGCTTTACACGTTCGAAGGCGGACTGAAGGCGGTGATCTGGACAGACGTGATTCAACTCACGATTTATGTGTGCGGAACCGCCGTCGCTCTCTTCGTGGCGAGCCATGCAATTCCCGGCGGCTGGGCGCACATCCATGCGTTGGCTCAGGCGAGCGGCGACAAGTTCCGCGTGTTCGATTTCCACTTCAATTTTCATGAGCCATACCTCTTCTGGTCGGGACTGGTGGGCGGCACGTTCCTGACCAGCGCCAGTCACGGCACCGATCAGCTGATCGTCCAACGGCTGCTGGCCGCGCGCAGCAAGCGCCAGAGCCAGGCCGCGTTGCTTTCGAGCGGGGTTGTGATCCTCGGTCAATTCGCGCTCTTTTTGCTGATGGGAGCCGCGCTGTTCGTCTATTACCGCGAGTTTCCGCCCGCGCAACCGTTCAGCCGGCCCGATGCCATCTATCCCACCTTCGTGGTCACGGCCCTCCCCGCGATTCTCTCCGGACTGCTGACCGCCGCCATCCTCGCCGCCGGCATGGCCAACTTGAGCGCGGCCCTCAATGCGCTTTCCTCGAGCTCGGTGATGGACTTCTACAAACCCTTCCTGCGTCCCGGGGCCGATGAGCGCCATTACCTGCGAGTGTCGCGCCTGCTGACGGTGGTCTGGGGCGCCGTTCTGATCGCCATCGCCATGGCCGCATCTCGCTTGCATGAAAGCGTCCTCGAACTTGCCCTGACCATCGCTTCCGTACCTTATGGAAGCATGCTTGGCATCTTTCTTCTGGGCGCGCTGACCCGTCGCACCACGCCGCGCGGTGCGCTCGTCGGCGCTCTCGCGGGACTCGCTACGCTTAGCGTCGTCATGCTGGAGACTCGCATCGCGTGGACGTGGTACGTGGCCATTGGAACCTGCACCACTTTCGCGATTGGGTCGGTCGTTTCAGGACTTCAGAACGTCGGTGCATCAGTGCGTCAGTAAGTCAGTGTGTCAGTTGCTCAGTCCGCAGTCGCTCAGTCCAGAGTTGCTCACTCCGGACTGGAAGGCGATGTAGACCGGTACTGGCAGCGGCTGCGCCGCCACCTCGTTTCAGAACCGCTCCGCCACGATGAGTCCTCCGCCGGCCAGCGCGACCGGCACCAGCAGGCTGCACCACTCATCCCCATTTCGGATCTTGTGAGCCACACGCGGGCCGTGCAGCGTGGCGACCCAGATCAGGAACATGACGGCGAGCAACACGCCCGCCAGACGAATTAGCTTGCCCGTGGCGATGCTCAGCGCCGCTGCCACCATCGCCGCGCCCGTGAAATAAGCCAGGAAGACGTGGCCCGGCATCCAGGCGGGAATCAGCGAGGCGATGAACGGGATCAGCGTGAAGTGCTGAGCGCCAAAGATGAACAAGGCGATCGCGAAGAGAAATCGGCCGACCTGCGCCGTCACGCGATCGAAGCGGCTTCGCGGTGGCACAAAGCGCCCGCTGATGTCTGTGGCACGCGCTCGAGCTGTCGACGTGCTGAGCGCCTCGAGCATCAGGCCGATAGCCGCCACCGACAGCGTTTCGAATCCGCGGGTGCGGAGCCCTGCGTCGGCCAGGGCGCCAGCCATTCGGGGCGCATGAACAACCAGAAAGTCGACGATCAGCAAGCCGCCCATCAGCCATCCCACCAGGCGCTCTCCGGTTCCGGTGGCGAAACTTAGACTGCCAATCAGAAGGCCCGCGCCGATCAGCCATGCGGACACGGGCCCGTTGGCGGTGTAGGGCAGGACGTTCGCCAGCATGGGCGAATGGGCAAAAATGAAATGCTCGATACCGAAGCCCGCGAGCGCGATCGCGAACAGGTATCGGCCGGATCTCAGAAGCGGTAACATTGATGTGCGTTCTCCATTCTCCTCCGACCGCGGTATCTTACTTCATTAGTCCCTCCGTCGCAGGATTCTGCCCTTTTCTGGAACGGATATTTTGGGCCACCTTGGTTTGGTCCTTTGTTCATGCGGCTCCACTCCCCAGCTGTCGACTGTTGACTGTCGACTTGGTCTTGACACCTGCCGCGCTCTGCCTGACGATGAGAGCGAAGCGCAATGGCCGATCCGCTCGGATATCAACTCGGGAAAGGGGTCGTGATTGCCGGTGTGGCGCTGATCGTTATCGGCATGCTGCTCATGGCCGGCGCGCGACTGGGATTCCTGCACTTCGGCCGCCTGCCCGGCGACATCGCTTATAAGGGCAAAAATGTGTCGTTCTATTTCCCGATCGTCACGTGCCTGGTGCTGAGCGTGATTGTCACGTTCGTAATGTGGTTGGTCTCGTATTTCAGGCGGTGAACGGACCGTTCGACGATCGTGGTTCGTAGATCGTTGATCGATGACAGGGGTTCACGATCTACGAACGACGATCGACGATCTGCTAAGTTGCCAAACCAATGGCCGAGAGACCGATAACCGGCAACCGAGAACCGGCAACCAGAATGGAACAAGCTCTTCTTGACTTCAAACCACAACGCAAGATCTACACCGTCTCTGAGATCAGCGAGGAGATTCGAGCGCTATTCGAGGATCAATTCCCGGACGTGTGGATCGCCGGGGAGATCTCGAACTTCAAGCCTGCGACCTCGGGGCACCTCTACTTCACGCTTAAGGACGCGAAATCCCAACTGCGCGCCGTCTGCTTCCGCAGCCAGGCACGCTATCTCAAGTTCAAGCCGGCCGATGGTATGTCCGTTATCGCGCGCGGACAGCTCAGCGTCTACGAGGCGCGCGGTGAGTATCAACTCATTGTCGAAATGCTGGAGCCTGCGGGACTGGGTGCACTGCAGCTTGCTTTCGACCAGCTCAAGGCGCGTCTCGCGACCGAAGGGCTGTTTGACTCGGCGCGCAAAAAGCCGCTGCCGGTCTTACCGCGCACGATCGGAATCGTGACCTCGCCCACAGGAGCCGTGATCCGCGACATCCTGCGCGTGCTGCGCCGGCGTTTCCGCAACATCAACGCGCTCCTTTGTCCAGTGCGCGTGCAGGGTGACGGTGCGTCGGCGGAAATCGTGGAGGGCATCCGCTGCCTGAACCGCTGGCCGGGCGTCGATGTGCTGATCGTGGCGCGGGGCGGGGGATCGCTGGAAGATCTGTGGGCGTTCAACGAGGAGGTGGTGGCGAGGGCGATCGCTGGCTCGCGGGTGCCGGTGGTTTCCGCGGTCGGTCATGAGACCGATTTCACCATCGCGGATTTCGTCGCCGACCTGCGCGCGCCCACACCGTCGGCCGCCGCCGAGTTGGTGGTGCGCCGCCGGGAGGACTTCGAGACCGAGGTGGAGAACCGCTCGCGACACCTCGTCCAAGGCATCCGTTTGCGCCTGGCGGAGGCTCGGCAGCGGCTGCGCGAGTTGAGCGCGAATCGCGTTTTTCAGACGCTGGCCACGCGGATCGTGCAGCGGTCGCAGCGGATCGATGAGGCGGCCGCGGTCATCAACGCCGCCATGGCGCGACGCCTGGGAATCGCGCGCCATGAATTTGTGCGCATCGCCTCCGGGGTTGTCCGCTATGATTTCGAGCGCCTGCTGGAGGTCCGGCGCGGGGTCCTGCGCGATTGCGCGGGATGCCTCGATTCGAACCTTGACACGCTATTGACCGCGCGCCGCAACCGGCTGGCACATCAGCGGGCGATGCTGGAAGAACGGAATCCCATGGCCCTCCTGAAGCGAGGCTACTCGATCACGCGCGACTCCGCGGGCCGGATCATCCGCCACGCGAGACAAATCGCCATCGGGAGCGAAGTTTCGATCCGGCTGGCGAACGGGGAGTTGGGAGCGGAAGTGAAGAGGGTGAAGCCATGAACTCGGCGACTCGACGGTTGCCTGGCCCCAGCTTGCGGGGGCCGACCCACGGCCAGGGCTTCGGCCAGTTTTGGCCGAAATCCGAACCCGGAAGGGCGTCGCGGGGTTGTTTGACCGAGATGTGGGCCAGGTGAGGAACCGCCCCCCCGGGCAGCTCAATCACAGGCGACGCCGACGCGGCCCCGTGAGGGGCCGCCCGTGGGTAGCCGTAGGCGCAGCCTACGGAGGCGAGCATCGCCAACGGGATCAACCCCGCAGGGGTTGACTACTATGGGGCGACCCCTCCGGGGTCGTGCTTTTTCGTCTTCCGTCCGATGATCCCGCAGGTTTCACCCGCGGCTACTGATGGTTTCGGGCAACAGCCAGTCAGGGTCTTGCCGTTCGAGCAAGAGCTACATGCGTTTCGTTCGGGCAGCAGATCCAAGCTCGCCAGGGCATTGCGCTGCGCAAGCTCGATCAGCGGGGGATCGTTGCCGGCGCCGCGCACGAGCGTCGCGCCGGAAGACTCGTAGAAGCCGATGCCGAACGGCTCACACGTACTTTACACCGCGCCCGCCGCGCACGATTTTTCCGATACGCCAGAAGGGTTCGCGCCGCCTGCGCAGCACGCGTGCCACTGCATCGAGGTCGCTTTCCGCGATGAGCAAAATCATGCCGATCCCCATATTGAACGTGCGAAGCATGTCGTCCTGCGGCACGCTGCCCAGGGTCGCGATCAGCGGATAGATCGGCGGCACCGGCCAGCTTCCCAGCTCGATCTCCATTCTGCAGCCCGTGGGAAGGATGCGCGGAGGATTATCGGTGAGCCCGCCGCCGGTGATGTGTGCGAGGCCTTTCAGCACTCCGGACCTCGGGGGCTTGACGCTGCGAGATCGGGCACTGCCTCTTGTTGGTTTCAACTCGAGCAAGGTTTTGATCACTGGCCAGTAGCAGCGGTGCGGCGCCAGCAGTTGGTCGCCCAGGGGTCGGCCGAGCTCGGGCAGGACGGCATCGAGCTTCAGGCCCGCTTGCTCGAGCAGCACGCGACGCGCCAGCGAATAGCCATTGGTGTGGAGACCTGCCGAGGCCAAGCCGAGCACAATGTCGCCCGGCGCAATGCCGCTGCCGTCGATGATGCGTCCTCGCGAGACCCAGCCCACGATGCACCCGGCGAGGTCGTACTCGTCGTCGGGATAAAAGCCGGGCATCTCGGCGGTTTCGCCGCCGATAAGCGCGCAGGCGTTGGCGCGACACGCCTCGGCCACGCCGGAGACGATCTCGGTGACGACTTCGGGCCTCAAGCGGCCGCTGGCCACGTAATCGAGGAAGAAGAGCGGCGCTGCGCCGTGGACCGCGATGTCGTTCACGCAGTGGTTGACGAGGTCCGCGCCCACCGTCCGGTGGCGGTTCATGGCAAAGGCGATCTTGAGCTTGGTGCCGACGCCGTCAACACTAGAGACCAGCACCGTGTCGCGCGGCAACCCGTCAAGGGCGAAAAACCCGCCGAATGCGCCGACTTCGCCGAGGACTCGCGGATTGAAAGTCCGGCGTGCCAGTTGCCGGATGCGCCGCTTGGCGCGATCGGCGGCATCGATGTCAACGCCGGCATCGGAATAGCGCATGGGAAGGCAACAAGGAACGATGAATGGTGGACACTGAACAATGAACAATGAATGACGAATGCCAAGAAGGGTTCAAAGACCTGAAAAGCAGCGGCTCATTATTCGTCGTTCATCATTTCAAAACGCCTTGCCCGTTCTCGACCACCGCGTTCGCTTCAAGAAATTCTTGATAATCGAAGCATCGAACCGCAGCCGCGCGGTCAGACTGTCGGCCACCCAGTCGCGCGTCGGAGCGTCATAGGACCAGTAGACGAAGAGCGGCTCACCGACAACGTTCTGCACGGGCACGAATCCCCAGAACCGGCTGTCGTCGGAATTGTCGCGGTTGTCGCCCATGGCGAAGAAGGTTCCCTCGGGCACGTGGAGTCCGTCGGGCTGGATGTACTTGGGCATCTCGTGCGCCCACTTCGGGTCCAGGCCTTCCCAGGCCGGAAGCGTGGGAATCTCCGCCAGCGCCGGCGGAAAATTCACGATCAGCGGCATGTTGGCGCCCGGATCGAACTGCGCATAAGGCTCGCCGAGCCGCTGCCCGTTGACGTACACCTGCTTGTTCACGACCTTGATCACGTCGCCGCCCATGGCAACGACGCGCTTGACGAACATCTGCTGGGGATTCACCGGGTAGTGGAAGGCGACGATATCGCCGCGATGGATCTGGCGCAGCACGGGAAGCCGCCACGAAGTGTAGGGAATCTCCGGTCCGTACAGAAGCTTATTCAGAAAGACGTGATCGCCGATCAGAATGGTGCTTTCCATCGAGCCGGTGGGAATCACGGTGGCTTCGGCCACGAAAGTGCGGATGGAGACCACGGCAATCAGCACCACGAGCAGGGATCGCAGGGTTTCCCACCAGGTTTCGCTGTGGACCGTGGCGCGGGCTGCTGGAGGCGGCACTAATGCTTCTGCGCTCGCTTCGGACGAAGCCGCCGCCGGGGGGCCTGCGGCCGCTTCTGCTACAGCACTAGCCTCGGCTATGGGCTCTGCCGGCGCAGCCTCCTGAACCCTCTCCGGCTGCTCAGGCAGCGATATCGGTCCCGATGCTGCCGCCGCGGCTTCATTCTCGATTGTGGGAAAGTTGTCTTGATCCATACCGGTCGGGGCGGCCCTTTTGGCCGCCCGGTACACCACTCCATTTTGTTGGTTCCTGCTGTACGGCGGTCGATGACCGCCGGTTTTCCAAGAATATCTCGGCGGTCATAGACCGCCGCTACAGGAGACGTTATCAAATCATTGTGTAATCCGCATCAGTCCCGATTGCGCAAGGCGATCAACTGTTCCTGTACCGTCGTCGGATAATCTGCGGTGTAGCACGCCAGGCAGTAATTGCCGCCCGTGTCTTCCACCCCTTTGCGCAGTCCATCGAGCGAAAGATACCCCAGGCTGTCGGCGCCGATGTAGTCGCGGATGCCCTCTTCCGAGTGCGTCGCCGCGATCAGCTCAGAGCGCATCGGCGTATCAATGCCATAATAACAAGGCGAGACGGTGGGCGGACAACTGATCCGCACGTGCACCTCGCGCGCCCCTGCCTCTTTTACGATGCGGACAATCTTCCGGCTGGTTGTGCCCCGGATGATCGAATCATCCACCAGCACCACCCGCTTGCCCTCCATCAGACGCGCCACTGGGTTCAGTTTCAGGCGCACGCCGAAATCGCGGATGGCCTGGCCGGGCTCGATAAAGGTGCGGCCCACGTAGTGATTGCGGATTAAGCCGAACTTCAGGGGAATGCCGGATTCCTCGGCGTAACCGATGGCGGCGGCGACGCCGGAGTCGGGCACCGGCACCACGATATCGGCATCCGCCGGATGCTCGCGCGCGAGTTGCCGGCCCAGCATCTCGCGGCTGGCCTGAACGCTGCGCCCGAACACCAGGCTGTCAGGCCGCGAGAAGTAAACATGCTCGAAGATGCACTGCTTGGGTTGCGGCGGCGCAAAACGCAGCGAAGTGGGACCGCGCGCGTCGAGAATCACCATCTCGCCAGGTTCCACGTCGCGCTCGAACTTGGCGCCGATCAGGTCGAAGGCGCAGGTTTCGGAGGCCAGCACCCAGGCCTCGCCCTCCGGCGAGCGCAAGCGTCCAAGCGCCAGCGGCCGGAAGCCGTGAGGATCGCGGATACCATAGACCGTATCTTTGAAAAGGATCACCAGGGAATAGGCGCCCTTCACGCGATCGAGCGCGTCGGCCACGGCTTCGGGAATGCCCGACTGCCGCGAGCGGGCAAAATGGTGCACGATCACTTCGGTGTCGCTGGTGGTCTGGAAGATATCGCCGCGGCTTTCCAGTTCTTTGCGTGAAACGGACGCATTCACCAGGTTGCCGTTGTGGGCGAGCGCCACCTGACCCTTTTGGCAGCTCACCACCAGCGGCTGCGCGTTTTTGAGATCCGTGTCGCCGGCCGTGGAGTAGCGTGTGTGGCCGATGGCTAAGCGTCCCGGCAAGCCTTCAAGGATGGACTTGGTAAAGACGTCCGCGACGTGTCCCATGCCTTTGTGGGCTACGATGCGGTCGCCGTCCGACACGGCGATACCGGCGCTCTCCTGGCCGCGATGCTGCAACGCATAGAGACCGAGATAGGCGAGCTTCGCGGCCTCGGCGTTGCCGTGTACGGCAAAGATGCCGCAATGGTCGCGAAAGTGGTCGTCAGGAACGATGTGAGCGGGAACAGATCCCAGATTCAAGCAAGCTCCCCTCTGCGTCCGATTGGTCGTCCGCAGACTCCCATATGCTATTGTCGCAAGAACCGCGGCTGAGCGCAACCCGGTCCGATGCCGGACTCTGGTGAACGTCCTGGCTGGCGCTGGCGGCGCTCGGGGTCAGAGGGCTACATGAGTGCCTCGCCGCGACTTCATAGACGCCAACCGCATGGCAGGTTACGCCGCAGGCGGTAAGGCCAGGCGGTTTCACAGCAAGGCACGTTGAAAGGACGTGGCTTAGCTCACGCGTGGCTTGGCTTCCGAGCGCTGGCAAACCTGGTCCAAGCAACTGATAATAGGGCGCTTATACTTCATGGCGAGGCGCTCAGGATTCATCGGTGGGTTTGCTTCGCAGCCTCTGAGCTTGTAAGTTTATGATGCCACTACATTTGTGGGTTTGCTTCGCTGAGAATTTGAAAACTTTCGCGGCCCGGTCCTCAGCCGATCCAACTGCAGGGCCTACATTAATAGCCTTGAAAAGTAATCGGTCAGCCGCAGGCACGGCGCGCTCGTGAGTGGTCCCTGCCGGGTCTCCATTCGAGTTGGTGACGAGCGAGGTCACAGATTACTCCGCATTATTCCTTTGAGTTCCCTTATACTCCGCGTCGCGAGGAGTTGTCAAATTCGTAAATCAAATCATTCCGTTAAAGCCCTCAATTTTCGGCGTGCGGTGCTACAACGGGGACAACAAATGACCGGATTGGAGGGAGAGATTGCCCGAAGGGCAAACCCGTGAGTAGCCGCAGGCGTAGCCTGCGGACCGTAACGCGATGGAAGATTCGGCGCTGCGAGGGGCCGGCCAGGGCCGCGCGTGCCACGTAACGACGTCAACCCCTACGGGGTTGATTGCCCTTCCTTCTCCTCTCTCTTGTCCGTGGGTTGCACCCACGGCTACCCACGGTCTGGCCCCTGGCGGGGCGATGCATCCTTCACTGGGGTTTCGCCAAGGCACGCGGCATCTCGTCAACCCCTGCGGGGTTGATTGCCCTTCCTTCTCCTCTCTCTTGTCCGTGGGTTGCACCCACGGCTACCCACGGTCTGGCCCCTGGCGGGGCGATGCATCCTTCACCGTGCTACCGGTTGAATTTTTCCTGTTGCACCAGCCAGGAGTGGCTGTGCCACCGTGGCCGGCCGACGGTTTGGGGTGGCACGGGTGTGCATGCTTGCTATGTCTTCGCTAAGCTGGATCCTGCCCTGCGGGTTCGAAGCAAGACCAACATTGCGAAGATGCCCGCTAGAACGATGCAGCCCCAGGCGAACACATCACCGTGCCGCCGGTAAAACGTCTCCTCGGATTCGAAATCGAAGCGGCCCGCCAGAACCGTCTGCTGATGCCGGGGCAAGGTCCCAAGCACGCGTCCATAAGGATCGATGATGTCGGTGACGCCGTCGTTCGTCGATCGAAGGAGATAGCGGCGATTCTCGATGGCGCGCAAGCGGGCCATCTCCATGGTTTGGAAAGCCGCCGAGGAGTCGCCGTACCAGGCGTCGTCGGAGATGTTCACCAGCACGCTTGGACCGCGCGGCGTGAGCCTTCGAACAAGTTGCGGAAATATCTCTTCGTAACAGATGAAGACGCCGATTCGTCCGCGGCCGGCGGGAGCGGACCCGTAGTTCGTTCCGGGGACGAAGTTGCCCGCCTCCGAGGTGATCTTTCCTACCAGATGATCCAGCCACCCCGGCACGTACTCCCCAAAAGGCACCAGGTGGATCTTGGCGTACTGCAGCAACACGCTTCCCGACGGATCGATGACGATGGCGCTGTTGAGCGGCTGCGTGTTGGCGGGACCGGCGAAGTTGGTGGCGCCGGCGATGACGTAGGCGCCGGCCTGGCGTGCCAGGCCCTCGACCGCGCCGCGAAAAACCGGGTCGCGATTGAAGTAGAAGGGCGCGGAGTTCTCAGACCATATGATCAGCGGCGGCCCGGCTTGCGGCCCCGCTGGGAGCGTGGTTGAACTCGCGGTTTCGCGCAGCTTTTCCAGGCTGACCTCGGAGAGATGCGCGAGCGGGGCCGGATCACGCCAGGGCGCCCACAGGTCCGCCGCTTCGTTCAGCGGCACATTGGGTTGTACCAGAATTGCGCGCTCGCTACCCTCAGGCTGGGCGGGCGGCCTGAGGACATAGTTGGCGACGGCTAATCCCGCGATCCATACCGCCAGGACAACGCGACGGCGGATCGAGCGCGGATCGAGAATCAGCCATGCCGCATAGGCGCTGGTGGCGATGGCTACGAACGAGAGCCCGTACACGCCGGTCACCGTTGCGATCTGCCGAAGCCCGCTCGCCTGCATGCCATAACCCAGCAGATTCCAAGGGAAGCCGCCGAAGTAGCCATAGGTTTCCGCAATCTCCATCGCGATCCAGAGAAACACCGCCGCCAGGAGCGCCAGGCCACGAGAGCGTCGCGCGATCCAGCAGGTTATAAGAGCGAAGAATCCCCAGTAGCTCGACTGGGCGATGAGAAACGCGGCCATCACACCCATCGCCGCCGGCCATGACATGTTGCCGTAGTTCTTCATGACCAGCGCGATCCAGTAGACGCTGAGAGCGAGAAACACCGCGCCCACCATCGAGCCGAGCAGGTAAGCGCGCTTCAGGCTTGTCTCGTGCAGCACCGCAAGCAGCAAGGGAAGCGGAGCGATCCAAACCAGCCAGGAGAGGTTGTAATTGGGGAAGGAGAGCGCCAGCAGGAGGCCGGAAGCCGCCGCGGCGGCGTAGCGGAACAACGCTGCGTGCGATGCTGCTTGAAGTCGCGACATCGGGATTCAATGACCAAGCAGGCCGGCGATATCGCGACTGCCATGAAAGATGTGCAAAATGAGGACCGTGCTATCCGGCTCGACCCGGTGAATGATCACATAATCGTCGGCTGGAAAGCTGCGCAATCCGGGTTTCAAATCGTCGTCGCGGGTCCGTCCGAGATAAGGATAGCGGGCCAGCAACCAGAAGCGCTCGCCGATCTTCTCAACAACCTGGGTAGCGATATCGATGCTGCCGCTTCCCTCGCGATGTGAAGCCAAATGGCGTCCAGCTCTGCCTCGGCTTCAGGCGAAAGGCGAAACTCACTCATCGGCGGGAATTCGGCTCGGCCTTGAGGCGTCCCATCCCGCGGCGCTTGACGTCGTCCACGAGTTGCTTCACCCCGTCAGGTGTGGTCACGCTACGGCCCTCACCGCGTGCAAGAGACGCCTCCGATTGGTCGGCGGCTGCAAGTATTTCGAGCCGTCGCCGCTCCCGCTCCTCCCACAGCGCGAGGGCTTCCCGGACCGCGTCTTCCTCATGCTGAAGGCGGCCACTCTCGATGGCTTGGCGGACAAAGGCCTTTTGATCGGCGGTGAAAAGTGCTTCCATATGCCTTAGCGTAGGGGCCGACTAAAGCAGGTGTCAAGCGCTCGTTCAATGACGCGCGACGGTCCACTACTGGCGGATGAACGGCCGGTAGCCTTCCTTGACGAGCTTCCTCAACGCCGCCTCGGCAGCGTCATGGCTTCGGTAAGGTCCGGCGACCACGCGGAAGTAGGCGTCCTTCGCGTCCACCTGCGCTGGAGTGAGGACCAGGGCCGGATATCCGCGCGCACGAAGCGTGTCCGCCATTTTCGACGCTACCGGACGGCTGCTGACAGCACCGACCTGAATGAGGATCCCGGACGGCACCGGCCGCGGCCTCACCGCGCTTTCGTCAGCAGCGCTGGCCGCGCTGGAATCCGATACCCCGCGGGTTCCTGCGCCTTCAGTCGATTGTGCAGGAGTGGCGTTGGCAGTGCCCGGGGAGGCGGGCGGCGCGCTCGCCGGCGCCGCAGTTGTGCTTTGAGCTGGACTCGTGGTTTCCGGCGGCGCCGTCTGATTATCGCCTGCGGAATCGGCCGGCTGCGCCGATTGCGCGTCGGACGGCTGTGCGCCCCCCGGCTCAGTGGCGGAGGGTGGGTTGGACGGTGTGTTCACGGGCGAGGGCGCATCGGAGGACGCCGCCAGGTGTTCCGTCACCGGCGTGCCCGGTGCACGTCCCTCCCGATAGCCCAGAAAAAAGCCCAGGGAAAAGAAGACCGCGCAGAGCAGGACCACCGCAAAGAACGCGCCCAGCAGGTACCGGGTCGAGACTCCTTCAGATTCCGCCATGGGCTTAGCTGCTCGAGCCCTCCGATTTGCCTGTCAGGGCCTTGCCGGCCAACCCTGCCAGCAGATCGACCGGCAGCGGGAAGACGATGGTGGTGTTTTTCTCTGCGCCGATTTCCACCAGCGTCTGCAGATACCGCAGGGTGATGGTGACCGGTTCCCGGGCGATCAGGTTGGCGGCCGCGGACAGTTTCTCGGCGGCCTGGAACTCGGCGTCGGCGGCGATGATCTTGGCCCGCCGCTCGCGTTCCGCCTCGGCTTGTTTCGCGATGGCCCGTTGCATATCCTGCGGTAGGTCCACTTGCTTCACCTGGACCTGCGTCACCTTGATGCCCCAGGGTTCGGTGTGTTCGTCCAGGATACCGGCGAGGCGGGCGTTCAGCTTCTCGCGCTGCGCCAGCAGGTCGTCGAGCTCGACCTCGCCCAGCACCGAGCGCAGGCCCGTCTGCGCCGCCTGCTCGACGGCATAGCGGTAATTCTCGACTTCGACGATGGCCTGCGTAGCGTTCATCACGCGGAAGTAGACCACGGCGCTGACCTTCAGCGATACGTTGTCGCGGGTAATGATGTCCTGAGGAGGGATGTCCCAGGTGATAGTGCGGAGTGAGACCTTCACCATCTTGTCGATGGGCCACCAGATGAAGATCACCCCGGGGCCCTTGTCGCGGGCGATCACGCGTCCGAGGCGGAACACCACCGCGCGTTCGTACTCGCGGAGGATGTTGAGGGACTTCACAATCCAGATCAACACAATGAACAGCGCTACAAGAACGAAAGTGTTCGAGTCCATAACACCCCCTTTGGAATTGCCGATGGTCGATTGACGATTGCTGATTTCGGGACTCGGGCCTCGTCTTCCGCCGATTCGAACCCCGAAGAGCGAAATCCGAATCCCGAACCGGGCAATCGTCAATCGGCAATCGAAAATCGGCAATTATCGGTCGGCAATCGTCAATTCCCGCTCTCTCTGCTCCGGTTCGACAATCAGCTTCAGTCCCTGCATGCTGCGCACCCGAACTCGCGTGCCGCTTGGAATCGGCTCGGCGGCTTGCGCGTCCCAGAATTCTCCGCGGATCAGGACCTTGCCCTCTGGCGCCAGGTCCGTGCGTGCCACGCCTACGGCGTCGATCATGCCCTGCTGGCCGGTGATGGCCTTGTTGCGGCGCGCCTTCACCGCCAGGCGCAACAGAATCGCGCTGATCACCGCCACGGGCAGAGTCACACTCAGCGCGGTGGAAAATCTGATCTGGGCGCCAGGGAGCGGCGACTGCACCAGGATCAGCGCACCCACCACCATGCTGATGATACCGCCCGCGGTCAAGACTCCGTGCGAGTTCGCCTTCACGTCGAGGCCAAAGAGCACCAGAGCCAGCCCGATCAACAACACGCCGGTGTAATTGATGGGCAGCAGGTGAAAGGCGTAGAGAGCCAGCACGATGGCGACCGCGCCCGTGACACCCGGCAGAATCATGCCGGGATGGGTGAATTCGACATAGAGGCAGAGCACGCCGAGCGCGCCGAGGATGAAGGCGATGTTCGGATCCGCAATGTGCGCCAGGAATTTCTCGCGCGAGGTCATGGCGAACGGCACGATCGCAGCGTCCGTGAGATGCAGCACCGTCGTACTGCCGTCGAAGCGCGTGATGCTCCGCCCGTCGAGCGACTTCAGCAAATCCTGCGGAGAATTGGCGATCAGGTCGATGAGGTGATTGTTCAGCGCCTCGGTGTCGGTGAACGATTTGCTGTCGCGTACACCCTGCTCGGCAAGCTGCGCGTTTCGGCCGCGCTTTCCGGCGAGCGACCGGATGTAAGCGGCCGCGTCATTCTCGATCTTGGTCTCCATGGTCTTGCCGACGTCGGCGTTGCCCATCACCACCGGATGCGCGGCGCCGGTGTTGGTTCCGGGCGCCATCGCGGCTACGTCAGCGGACACCAGAACGAAGAATCCCGCCGACGCCGCCCGGCTGCCGCTTGGACCCACGTACACGATGACCGGCACGCGTGAGCCGATAATGTCGCGAATGATGTCGCGCATCGAGGTATCGAGCCCGCCGGGAGTGCTTAACTCGAGCAGGACGGCCGACGCGCCTTCGCGATTTGCCGTGTTGATGCCGTTCTCGACGTACTCGGCCGTGACGGGTTCGATGATGTCGTCCAGCTTGATCTCGACGACGGTGGGATTGCGCGTCGTCTGGGGCGGGGAATTCGAGGCCAGCAGAAAGGCAGCGCCGGCAAGCAGCCCGGCACCCAGGGACGCTCGAAACACAGAACGCCTGAGCTGCGCCGCAAGAGATCGGCGGCCTATCGAGGCGAGCGTACGGCGAGCGGGTTTCACGGTCGTGCCTTCCGGTGCTGGAGGTCGTCCACAAGCTTTTTTGCGGCCTGATCATTGGGACTCATGGAGAGCGCCGCGCGGCCCTGGTCCAGCGCCAGGGCCGTCTGGTTCATCGAAAGATACGCCTGTGCCAGCCACAGGTGCGTCACAGCATTGTCGTCGAATAGAAGGGCCGTCTTGAATTGCCCGGCGGCTTGCTGGTGGCGGCCTTCGGCTTCGTAGACCTGGCCCAGAACCAGGTAAACTTCGCTATTTTCCGGCAGGAGTGTGCCGGCTTCCTGAAGCTCGCGCTCCGCCTCGGCGAGGCGCCCGTCTGACAGGAACCGTTTGCCCTGGCTCAGGTGTTCCTCACCGTGCTCCGCCGGATTTTCCTGCGCCAACCGCGTTTCCGTTGCGTTGCGGAGCATCACGGCCAGCAGCCCGAAGGCCCGCCCGTCGTAGTGCTTCTTCAGCCGCAACTCGGGCGCAAAATCCTGATGAGGGTCGCCGCTGTGGTGCGCCGCCAGCCACGCGGTCTCGCGGCGTTCACCCGGAGCATCCTGCAGTTTGTCGAGAACGACGGCGAAGAGCGTGTGCGCTTCAGGATCGCTGTCCTGAGCGGCCAGACAGGCACGCAGGAACCTGGCGGCGTCCGCGTACCGCTTCAGATGCCAGAGGCAAACCGCTGTGTTGAAGTTGAAGTCCGGGTCGAGCGGGTCAGCTGCGGAAGCGCTCTGGAAGTTCGCCAGCGCCCCTTGAAAATCGCCCTGCCGCCCCCGAACCACGCCCAGGTTGTTGGCGGCCTCGCTCAGCGGTATTTGCTTGTCGAGTGCGGCAAACGCCCCCTGCGCCCGCGCGTCATCGCCTGCAAAATACTCATCGACTCCGAGAAGAAAAAGGGACTCCGGATAATCCGAATCCGACGCCGTGAGCTTCCGCAGCCAGGCGGCCGATTCCGGATATTGCTTGTGCTGGAAGTAGTGCTTGCCCAGCTCAAACGCCGCCCGATGATCGGAGGGATCGAGCCGGTCAGCCTCTTTCAGAAAATGGACGCGCGTTTCCTCGTCCCCGGCCAGAATGCCGCGAATGTAGTTCTCAAAGGCGTCCAGCCGCTCGGCGGGAAAGCTCCTGGCGAACTCCTCCTCTTCGCCGACCGTGAAGTTGGGGTCGTGCGTGGCCAGCAGTCGCCAAGCCAGGCGAGTCTGCACGTCGATCAGGTCGGAAAGCGCGCCAGTGGCTTCGATGCGCGGTGTCAGCTTCAACGTGTGCGCCTCGAGCAGCTGGCAGGAGGCGGTCAAACCGTTGCCCGTGACGTTGAACTTGCCCACCACGGTCCAGTCCACGCCCAGCGTTTCCGCAACCTTGTACGCGCTCGCCAGGGTTATGGGTGTGCCTGGAGGAATTCCGAGTTGCTCGTAAGCCGCATTGCGCTCCTCGCGGTCGAGCACATAGCGTCCGGGGCCCGCGAGTCGGACGGCGAGAAGTTGAGCGAAAGCCTCCGATATCCAGCCGAGGTCGGCGTTGGAGCTTTCATTTTCGAACGGCAGCACGAGGATGGTGCGGGTCTCGTTGGGAACCTCAGCCCGCGCGCCCGCGGCGAGCAACAGAGCTACCACAAGTCCCAGAAGCTTCTTCACGCCAGTATTATAGCAGCGTAAGCACGACGTCGCGCGTCTCGAGCCAGGGGTTCTTCACCTTCGAGTCGATGATGAATCAGATTGGGATCAGGCAGGCGCGCAAAACAGGAGGGGATGTCCGGGACCATCCCCCTCCTGAGGGCAACTCCGACAATGAAACCCTAAAAATCAGTGGCCGGATTCAGCAATTGGAGTGGGAAAGCCGCGGGAACTGCCGTGGCGTGGCGCGCCAGCGTTGATGACGGCGGTCCCGCCGTGCTGGTCGAAAAGGGCTGAAAACCCATGGCTTGAGCGGGAGAACCGTTCAGAAGAGTGTAGTTGTCCGCCGGATAGGCGGCACTAATGAACTTCGGATTTTCATTCGCGGAATGGATGTCTTCGCCGAATTCCGACGCCCACTGTGCCAGGCTGTACTTGCCGGCAATCCGATTGGTATTGCCGTTGGTCGTGGTCAGAAAGCTCGCCGCGGCTCCGCCGGTGTTCCAATAGATGTTCGAGTCGAGATCGAAGGCGGCGGTGCAGTTCCCCTCGCACGTCCAGTCTCCCGGAACTCTTTGAATCGAAGCGACGTCGTAAACGAAGATGTTGTGAGTTCCCGTGAAACTGCCGCCGGGACAGGTTGGCCCGCGGCGCATCATGCCCTGCCGGGCGTAGGCGAAGATGTTGTTGTTGATCATGTGTCCGAGGCCGTCGGTATTTACAAACAGAGCCGTGTCGGACACACGGTAGACGAGGTTGTTTTCCACTTCGATGTTCTGCGAGTTGCTGTCGAGATAGATGCCATTGCCGCCGTAACCTGCGGGATCGTGGGTCACATCATGGCAGACGTTGTTCAGGATCCGATTGCCGACGTTGTGGGAGCTGGCAGCGTGTACGCAACCCATATCACTGGTGACGCCCTGGCCGAGATTGTAGAGCAGGTTGTACTCGACCACGTTGTCGTGGGTGTAGGTTGTGGCTCCGCTGGGCGTCTGGCCGATCTCGATGGCGCCATTGTAGAAGTCGTGGACGTCGTTATGGCTGACGAGGTTGTGGTGCGAGCTGCCGATCCAGATGCCGGTGCCTTCGCCTCCCGGCAAAAACCGCCCGCCGCCGTAAATAAGAGTATTGCTGACCGTGTTGTACTGCGACACGTTTGAGTCAGACCCGTTGGGGCCGGGAAGCTGGCCCAAGCGAACGCCGCCGGCTCCCAGATCGTAGAGTTGGCTGTTTGTCATCGTATTCCCCGCACCGGCCACTGCCGTGCCGAGAAACTCCACTCCCCAGCCTTGGGTGTGTGCGACCGTCACACCGCTCAAAATGACGTTGCTGCATTGATTGAAGCTGAGAGCGGCTGGAGCCGTCGTTTCACCTGAGCTTCCGGGATGTCCCTGTGCCGGCACGGTGTAGTTGTCGTGGCCGAACTGCAAATTCTGAAACGTGACGTATTGCAGGTTGTGGGCTATCAACAACTGCGATTGTTGCGGCGCAACCACGGTTTCGCTGTTCGGATTCTCGCTCGACGTCACCGCGCGATAACCAAGGGTCCATGGGCTTGTGCCGCGATCCAGATACCACTGGCCCGCCCTGTTAAAGCTTTCTTTTGCGTTCTGGACGAGATACCGATGACCGGCAAGAAATCCGAAGTAGACACCGGTCTGAACCGGTCCGGTGAGATAGGCGATGGACTGGGTGGTGTCGACCGATTGCAATCGCATGCGGCTGACGGTCCAGTCCTCGAAGCTGACGATCTCCACATCATTGATCTGGTGAAAGGCAGCCGGCAGTGCGCCGGGCATGAACGAAAAGCGATCACCGCAGCGGTAGCCGGTCCCATAGGGCTCGGTACAGTTCGTTGCCGGCGCCCACAGCACCACGGGATTGAGCTTCAAATAGCTGCTGGAGGCGGTTGGACGATAGTGCCGAACCCCGTTCACGTAGAGAGCCTCGAAGTTCTGGAAGGACCCGGGAAGCTGCAGGGTCCACAGGCCGCCGCCCCCGCTTTTCCAGCCGGTAAGGGGCTGACCGCCGCTGATCAACGGTTCGGGGTCGCCGGCAAAGCCTTCCCAGGTAATCGGCTGTTCCGCGCTGCCGGAGTCTGCATGAGTGAAGTTGAGAGGCGCGCTCAGATAATACGTGCCGCCCCGGACCTCCACCGTTATCGGCCCTGCGACATGCCCTTTGGCCGCCTGCACCGCCTGCTGGGCGCGCTGCAGCGTTAAGAAGGGACCATCGCTCTTGGACGGGTTCGGCGCGCTCAGCGTTCCGCTGAAGCTGTCGTTTCCGTTGCTTGCCACGTAGTAGATCGGAGACGGGGGCTGGCCGGTCTTGGTCATGGCCAACGCGCCGGCTGTGATGAACGCGAATGCCAGCGGCAGAATCCTCTTGAGCTGTCTCGTCATGAACCTCTCCTCTCTTCGATTAGGAGCGCACACGCCCACCCGGCCCGATGCTCACGGGGCAGCGTAACGGTTGGTTGGGGGCTCCAAACTAGCCTATCGGCTTTGTGGGAGAGGTACTTCTGTGGGAGACTCGGTTATACCATCGGAGGTAAAGGTTCGCAGTGGGGCGGCTTGATGTAGGGGTGGTCCAGACTACAGGACGGACTCGAAAGGGGCGGCCACAAGGGCCGCCCCCACCCAAGTTCTTGTGCTTTCAGGGCGAGGGCCGAGCAACCTCGGTCAGCCCGACCAGTTGCGACGCGGGAACGAGCTCGATGTCGTCACCCTCGAGTTCCGGCAGAAACTTCCCGAGCGCCGCGAGGGTTGTGGGATGCGGATGCCCGATGGCGAGCGCCGTCCCTTGCCGCTCAACCACGCTGCGAAAGATGCGGAGCTGTGACAGCGTGTAATCGACGGTCTCGGTGTCGTCGAGGAAGACGGACCGGTAGAAGGCGGGGATGCCGGCCTGCCGCGCGGCGTCGAGCGCGACTGTGGAGGGCGCGGTGCGGCTGTCGATGAAGTAAAGCCGCCGCGCCGCCAGATCCTTCATGACGGCGGCCATCAGCGCGGGATCGGAGGTGGCGCGCGATCCCATGTGGTTGTTCACCCCCGCTGCGTTGGGCACCGAATCGAGGTCCGCATCGACGATGCGAGCCACTTCTGGGGCGCGCATGCCAACGAGGATCGCGCCTTGACCCGGACTTATGTGATCGCCGATCGGCTCCATGGGCAGATGCAGCATGACCTCGCGTCCGGCAAGCGCGGCCGCGGCCGAAGTCTCGTGCGAAGCGGGCAAGTGCGGCAGGACGGAGAATGTCAGGGGATAAGGCAGCGCCAGAACCGCCCGCGTGCGCTGCATGTCCTGCCCGAGATCGTCGATGACGATCGCGGCGCGGTAGATCCGAGGCACTTCGCGAATCCGCCAGGTGCAGATGCCTTGTCCGGCGCGTGCCAGGGTGATTTGAACCTCGGGCGCCGCACTGCTGTCCGCTGCACTGCCAGAGCGCACGCCGACCGTTAGTCCGTCCTGCGAGGCTTGTCGCTTGAGACCCGCCACTATTCCCGGAACCGCGGGCGCGAGGGCAAGCGCGTCGCCGCTCACGGAGCTTGTCCCAGATTCGGAACGCGCAGGACGCTTCAACCACGCCGCTTGTCCTCCCGACGTGCTCAGGATCGCGTTGTAGCGCTCGGCGATGTGGGTGTATCCGCCTGTGTTTCCGGAAGGTGCGTGCTCAGGAGTTTTGGACTGGGGCGGCTTCGCCGGATGCTTCCCGGCGGGATGACTGGGCTTGCGCTCAAGCCAGTACACACCCGCGACGAGGAGAATGGCAATCGACGCGAGAACTAGAAGAAGGAAGCGCGGCGCGAGCTTCGAGGGGCGCGCGCGGCGGGATCTAGGGCGACGTCGGCGGACTGGCACAGGCTCAGGCAGCCTTGGCGGGAGCCACCTTCTGCTTCAGGACGTCAATGGCTTTCTGCAACTGCGAATCGTCCTGCGTACCAAACTGCTCGGGAGTGATTTCTTCGGCGATGCCCACTTCGTCCGGCGGTGGGAAAGGCACGTTGGGCTTCACGCCGTTATCCTGAATCGCCTTGCCGTCCGGACCGTAGTACTTGGCGACTGCGAGCAGCAAGCCCGAACCGTCGCCGACCGGCACCACTTTCTCCACCACTCCCACGCCGAAGCTCTGGCCGCCGACCACGTCGCCGCGCTTGTCGTTCAGGACGGCATCCGCCACGATCTCCGGCGCGCCGGCCGTCGAGCGATTGATCAGCACCGCGAGGGGCAGATTCGACACCGGAGCCGCGGGAATCTGCGGGTTGGCGTTGATGTCCTGACGCGGGCTGCGCTGCCCGGCTGTGTAAGCGATCAAGCCATGATCGATAAACAGGCTTGCCGTCTTCACGGCCTCATCCACCTCGCCGCCGGCGCAATTCCGCAGATCCAGCACCAGGTTCTTGGCGCCCTGCGCGGTCAGGCTCTTAAGCTTGTTCCCGACTTCGTCCGCCGCACCCGAATCGAAGCGCGCCACACGGATGTAGGCGGTATCGTCCGGCAGCATCTTGGCGACGACGGGAACGTGATCGAGCGTCTCACGATTCAAGACCACCTTTTGAGGCTCGCCCCGCGCTTCGCGCACCACCCACAGGATCACCGTGCTGCCTGGGTCGCCCGCCAGCATGCGGTTGATCTGTACCACCGACAGCTCGCGAGTGGACGTGTCGCCGATGCGGTCGATCAGGTCCGCGGCCTTGATGCCGGCCTTATCCGCCGGACTGCCGGGCAGGACCGATACCACGGGCGCGTAGCCGTAGCGTTTGGAAATATAAAGGCCCACGCTCGCTGGTCCGGGATTGGGATGCGCCATGTACTCTTTGAATTCCTGTGGCGTGAAGTAAGTGCTGAACGGATCGAGCGCTTCCAGCATTCCACGAATCGCGCCTTCGGTCACCTTGTGAAGGTCGGGCTCGGTGACGTACTGGCTGCTGACACGCGACAGCACTTCCTGGTAGACGCCCAGGTCGCGATACGTCTGGTCGCTCGTCTTGGTATCGGAAGCGGTATCGCCGCGGCTGAGCACGCCCCCTACGACAATGTAGGAAACCAAGGCTACCGAAACCGTAACCAGCCCCAAACGGATGCGACTATTCATGTGCGACGTACTCCCTTCGATACTCCGCCTCGCGGGCGGCGTTCCATACTGTTGATGAGTATAACATGCCAAAGGGTGCCCGAACGGCCACGCCGGCCGGGTGGGCCTTCGGTTTGTGGTGCCGACATCTCGTTCTGGTGCAGGCATCCTGTTATGGTGCACGTTGTGGTGCACGCACCCTGCGTGTCCTGTGCCCGGAGGCGGCCGGGAGGCCTGCACCACAAAACCGACACAGTGGCTCCGAATCCGCCGCAAGCTTTGTGTTAGAATCCCGCCCGTTATGGACATCGAATGGATTCGGCAGCACTGCCTTTCCCTGCCCCATACAACCGAGCAGATTCAATGGGGATACGATCTGGTTTTCAAAATCGGAGGCAAGATGTACGCCGTCGCGCCCACCGAACCGGCGCCCGTCATTCTGTCGTTCAAGTGCTCCGACCAGAACTTCGCCGAACTAGTGGAGCGGCCCGGGATTATTCCTGCGCCGTACATGGCGCGCGCCAAGTGGGTGGCGCTGCAGAACGAGTCGGCGCTGTCGCGGGCCGAAGTCAAGAGGCTGCTGAGCGAGTCGTACGAACTGGTGCTGGGCAAGTTGCCGCGATCGGTACAGGCGTCATTGGGAAAGGCCACGCAAGGCAGAACCCGCCCTAGTTCGACGTAGGGCCTCCGTGCGCTCAGTGCCTGCTCCGTGCTCTCTGTACTATGCTACAAAACCCTGGATTTCTTCGCAGCGCGCGACGATTTCTTGCTCGCCACTCGTCACTCGCCACTTCGGCCGATTTGGTTGCGGCGAGCCGCGCTGGGTTGAAAGCTTTTAAATTAACACAGAGGCCGCAGAGGACTCACAGAGCGCACAGAGACCCACCTCGAAACTAGGGTTCGCATCCTGTTGTCTGCGCACCATTCAGCATTCGCAAGCGCCCCTTCATGAATACCTCTCCGGCACGAAGTGCTGGGTTGACATCTGGGGCCGGCGGTAACTCGTCGCCTCGCGCTGCGGCAGTTCGACTTCGACCGGCTTCATGTCGCGGTACGCAATCTGACCCAGCAGGTGTGCGATGCAGTTCAGACGCGCGTGTTTCTTGCTGTCGGCATTCACCACGTGCCACGGGCTGAGCTTGGTGTCGGTATAGGCGAACATCGCGTCCTTGGCCCGGGAGTAATCCACCCAGTGCCGCCGCGACTCAATGTCCATGGGGCTCAGCTTCCAGCGCTTGATGGGATTGCGCATGCGCTCCTCGAAGCGTTTTTCCTGCTCTTCATCGCTGACCGAGAACCAGTACTTGATGAGGATGATGCCGGAGCGGATGAGCATTTCCTCGAACAGCGGACACGAGCGCAGGAACTCGCGATATTCCTCCTCGGTGCAGAATCCCATCACGTGCTCCACTCCGGCGCGGTTGTACCAGCTTCGGTCGAACAGGACCATTTCTCCGCGCGAGGGCAATTCCGCCACGTAACGCTGAAAATACCATTGGCCGCGTTCCTTGGCGGTCGGCGTGGAGAGCGCCACCACGCGGCAGACGCGAGGGTTCAGGCTCTGCGTGATTCTTTTGATCACGCCGCCTTTACCGGCCGCGTCGCGGCCCTCGAACAGGACGCAGACACGCAGCCCCTTCATGCGCACCCACTCCTGAAGCTTGATGAGTTCGAGCTGCAGGTGCGCCAGCTCGTCGACGTACTTGTAGTTTTTCGGAGGCTTGTGCGGCCGGCCGCGGCCCAGTACGTGCCAAAGCTGCTCGATTTGCGCGGTTTCCTTCGCGTTGCGGAGCACTTCTCCGCCAGCTTTGTGTTCTTTTTGTTTTTTGGACATCAACCCCCCTTTTGCGTAGCGGGCCGGATTTCCTGGCGGCACGGCAGTCGCTCAATATAGATTATATCGGTATAGTAGATACCGAGCTCGATATCTGATCGTTGGTGGCTCAAGCTTGGATCTCAGTCGGAACTGGTTGGATTGCGGACGTTCAACGACCCGGTGGAAACAAACTGGAATTCGACAGGATCCCGGTTTTCCAGGGGAAAGAGGCTTAGGCGATTGAAAACAAAGCGAAAAAAATGCTCACTTTTCTCCCTTTTTACACGCCGTCCCAATTTTCGGGAGGACAATAGGATATCGGCTCTTCGAAGCCGACAATTTGGGAGAGAGGGCGAGGGGAATCATTTTCCGCAGAACGAAGCCAAGAGGTAACTGAAAACAGAGGACTTACTGTTTTCCATAGTGCTTGAAAGCCAAGAGGTATCCGAAACAATGACCTTACCTTGATAGGGCCAAGATATTGATGGGCAAGAGTTTAGTTGACACTCTAGGGCAAAAAAGTCGTCCAAATAATGACGGCAGATTCGGAGCAACAGGACCGGTGCCGTGCGTGGTGAGTTTCTGGCATGATTGCTCTCCAACTCGAGGTGCCTCATGTTGTCCTTATATAAACTCATGCTTTTCGTGGCGACCGTGTCAGTCGTTGCCGCCATCCGGAATGACCAAAGCAAGCCCATGCGGACCGATGCGGGCATGGTCTCAGGTGTCACCGATCCGACGGGCGTAAGCGCGTATCTGGGCATTCCGTTCGCTGCGCCGCCTGTGGGTCCGCTGCGCTGGCGTCCGCCGCAACCGGCCGCTCACTGGGACGGCGTCCGGGCAGCGGATCATTTTGGCGCGAGCTGCATGCAGAACGAGGTCGGCTCGCGGCTCCCCTGGACAAAGGAATTCATGACGCAAGGTCCGATCAGCGAGGACTGCCTTTTCCTTAATGTGTGGACCGCCGCCAAGTCGCCGAGTGCGAAGCAGGCCGTCATGGTCTTCATCTACGGAGGCGGTTTCAGCGAAGGATCCACGGTATGCGCCGTCTATAACGGGGCGGCGCTGGCACAAAAGGACGTGGTGGTCGTTTCCATGAATTACCGCGTCGGCCCGCTCGGATTCCTTGTCTATCCCGAGCTGACGAAGGAATCGGAACACCACGCATCGGGGAACTACGGGCTGCTCGACCAGATTGCCGCGCTCCAGTGGGTGCAGAGAAACATCGCGGTATTCGGCGGCGATCCCAGCCGCGTTACGATTTTCGGACAGTCTGCCGGGGCGATCTCAGTGGATGACCTGATGCGCTCGCCGCTGGCGCAGGGACTCTTTGCGCGCGCGATCGCCGAAAGCGGTCCGGGCTTGTTCCCGGAAAGCCTCATGGGAGGCGCCGACACCTTGGAAAAACGCGAGCAGCAAGGCGTGAAGTGGGCCGAATCGAAGGGCGCACACTCGCTGGCCGATCTGCGTGCGATGCCCGCGGCGGAGTTCTATAAACCTACTCCGGGCGCGACAGGCCCCGGCGGAGTCGGCGGACCCATCACAGACGGTTGGGTGATCGCGCGAGAGCGTCCGGCGCATCAGGTGCCGCTGATCGTCGGTATGGTCACCGGCGACACGGCCTTCGCGAGCATGTTCGGACCGCAGGCGCCCGCGACCGTGGACGGTTTCAAGAGCGTGGCGCAAAAGACATACGGCGACCGGGCTGCCACCTTCCTGCAACTCTATCCCGTCGACAAGGATAGCGATGTCCCCGCGGCGAATGCCGCCAGCCAGGTTGACCGCGGCCGCGTCTCTCTGGATGTGTGGTGTGAAGGCCAGGTAAAGCGCAGTGGGACGGTTTACACGTACTATTTCGACCGCGCGATTCCGTGGCCCGAACATCCCGAATTCGGAGCGTTCCACAGCGCGGAGCTTCCCTACATCTTCGAGACACTCAAGGTCATGGATCGGCCATGGACGCCGGAGGATTTCAAGCTCGCCGATACCATCTCCTCGTACTGGGCGAACTTCGCCAAGGCGGGCGATCCCACCGGCAATTCCAATCGATCCGGGCTGCCCGAATGGCCGAGCTACGACCCGAACCGTCACACGACCATGGAACTGGGGAATCATGTGGGACCGATTCCGGAGGCCGGCCCGGCGCAGGTCGACTTCTTCATGAGCTATCTCAAGCAGTGATGATTCCGAGGTAGGGGCGGCCCTTGTGGCCGCCCAGTACTGATGCGTACGTACCGGGGCGGCCGCAAGGGCCGCCCCGACGTCACAATCCAACGGAGCAAACGTGAACAGAAGACGATTTTCGAATTGGCCTGTAATCCTGATCGCAATCCTGCTGACTGCCCTCGGAGCCGCCCGCGCGCAGACACCGAAAGCAGCGGTGAAACCGGGGAACGCCGCGAAGGCCGCCGGGACGCTCGACCTTTCCCTGCACAGCCCGGAGTCCGTCGGATTCTCCTCCGACCGTCTTGAACGCCTCCACGTCCTGATGCAGCAGTTCGTGGATCAAAAGCAGATTTCCGGGATGGTGACTATCCTCGCGCGCCACGGGCAAGTGATCGACTATCGCGCGTATGGCGTACGCGACATGGCCAGCGGCGCGCCCATGCCCAAGGACGCGATCTTTCGCGACTTCTCCATGACGAAGCCGGTTGTCGGCGTCGCCATGATGATGCTCTGGGAGCAAGGCAAGTGGCTGCCGGAAGATCCCATCGCCAAGTACGTTCCCGAGTTTGCACACCTCAAGGTCTTCAAGGGTGTGGATTCCGACGGAAAAATGGTGCTTGAAGATCCCCTCCATCCGCCCACCATGGGTGAGCTGATGAGCCACACCGCCGGATTCACCTACGGCATCTTCGGCAACACTCCCGTCGATCGGGCGTACCAGGCAGCGAACCTGTTCGGGTCGGCTTCGCTGAAGGACTTCATCGAGAGGCTCTCGAAGCTGCCCTTGCTGTATCAGCCCGGAAACGGCTGGGTCTACAGCGTCTCGTCGGACGTTCAGGGCTACATCGTCGAGAAGCTTTCGGGCCAGCCGCTGCCCGACTTCCTTGAGCAGAACATCTTCAAGCCGCTGGGCATGAACGATGCCGGATTCTTCGTGCCTGCGGAGAAGCGGAACCGCTTCGCCACCCTTTATCGGGCAAACGCGAATGGCGAACTGGTGACCGATGGCGCCAACGGACTGGGAGGCGCCTACGCCGCTCCGCCCCGCATGCCGTCGGGCGGAGGCGGGATGGTCTCGACCGCCGAAGACTATCTCCGCTTCGCGCAGATGCTGGACAATGGCGGCGAACTGAACGGCGTCCGCGTTCTGTCGCCTGCGGCCGTGCGTCTGATGATGTCGAATCATCTGCCGGCCAGGCTCCTGACGGGCGAATTCGGGATCCTTTCGCTGAGAATGCGGCCGGGCTTCGGATGGGGATACGACGGCGCCGTGGAGTTCGATCCGACAGCAATCGATTCCCCTGACGGGCAGGGAACATACACCTGGGGCGGAATCGCGGGCACGTGGTTCTGGGTTGATCCGGCGAACGACATCGTTTTCGTAGGCATGATCCAGCGCGTGCTCGGCCCGGCGAGTCCCAGTCTCGAAGGATTGAGCCGGTCGGCGGTCTATCAGGCGCTCGTGAATGTAGTGGCACGGCCGTAGGGGCGGCCCTCGTGGCCGCCAACGGAGGCAGCGACAAGTATCGGCCGGCCACAAGGGCCGCCCCTGCGCCGGAGGCTACCGAGAAGGGCGATTGTTGTGAGACGAAGAGAAGTTCTGGCGCGCACGACCAAGGCAGCAGCCGCGCTGGCAATCGGCAATCCGGCGGGCCAAACCGCCAACTCAAGTCCGGTACTCACGACGGGCGAGTCCAGGCGCAGGCTGAAGATCATCGTCGCCGGCGGGCATCCCGGCGACCCCGAGTACGGCTGTGGCGGGACTGTTAGGCTCTACACGGGCATCGGGCACGAGGTCCTCCTCCTCTACCTGAACAACGGCGAATGGCCGGCGTCGAAGGGCGGAGCCCCTGCGTCGACACGCATGGCGGAGGCGAGCAAGGCCTGCGAGATTCTGAAGGCGCGTCCGGCGTATGCGGGCCAGATCAATGGCAACGCGGTGCTCGACGTCTCCCATTTCGATGACTTCCGCAAGATTCTGGAGGCGGAGCGGCCGGACGTGGTCTTCACCCAGTGGCCAATCGATGGTCACCGCGACCACCGCGCCACCTCGGCTTTGTGCTTCGACGCCTGGCTGCAGATGAACAGGAAGTTCGCCCTCTATTACTACGAAGTGTCGGATGGCGAAGACACGCTGCAGTTCTCGCCCACGCATTACGTGGACATCACCGCGACCGAAGCCGCCAAGCGCGCGGCCTGCTACGCCCACGCGTCGCAGACGCCCGACAGGTACTATGCGTTGCAGGACCAGGTGTCGAAGTTTCGGGGCATTGAGGCCGGATGCGAGCGGGCGGAAGCATTCATCCTGCAGGTACAGAGCCCCGTCCAAACGCTGCCCAGCGGCCTGTGAGGACATGCCCGCCGCCGCTCCCCGCGGGAGCAATTCGTATCATTACTGATAGACGAACCGTCTTGAATCGTTTATATTGATTCGCATGACCGTACGGTCTCGTTTCGCCCCCGCGCTTGCTCTCGCGGGATTGCTGCTCGTCGTCACGCCTCGTTCCTTCGCCCAAACGTCGGCGAGCCTTTCCGGCACGGTCACCGATCCCTCCGGCGGCGCGATTGCGGGCGCCACCGTCAAGGTCACGAACCTCGAAACGGGAGCGGTACAAAACACGACGAGCGGTCAGGATGGCCGCTACGACGTCTTCGCGCTCCCCGTGGGCCAATATGAAGTGCGCGTGGCAAAGGAGGGCTTCGGAGAACAGATTCGGACCGGCATTGGCCTCAACGTCGACCAGCAGGCTACGATCGACGTAACCCTGAGAGTGGGGCGCGTCAGCGAGCGGATCACTGTGAATTCCGACGCGCCGCTGGTAAGCGTCAACACCGCCGACGTCGCGGGATTGGTAGGCGAGCGCCAGATGAAGAACTTGCCGCTGAACGGGCGCAGCTACGATCTCCTGCTGTCTCTCAATCCCGGCATCGTCAACTTCACGTCCCAAAAAGCCGGCGGGACAGGCATCTCGAACTCGACGACGGGAAACAATTTTGCCGTTTCGGGCAACCGCCCGCAGCAGAATTTGTTCCTGCTGGATGGGGTCGAATACACGGGCGCGGCCGAGAACAACATGACCCCCGGCGGTCCAAGCGGGCAACTGCTGGGCGTCGATGCCGTGCGCGAGTTCAACGTCCTTCGCGACTCTTACGGAGCCGAGTACGGCAAGCACCCGGGCGCGCAGGTTCTTATTGTCACGCAGTCCGGCAGCAATCAATGGCACGGTTCGCTGTTCGAGTTCTTGCGGAACAACGCCTTCGATTCTGCCAATTACTTCAATCAGGGCTCGCCTCCGCCATTTCAGCGCAACCAGTTCGGAGCTTCCGCCGGCGGTCCCATTCAAAAAGACAAAACTTTCTTCTTCGCCAACTACGAAGGTTATCGCCAGAATCTGCACCAAACCTCCTTGAGCTTTGTTCCCGACGCGGCGTCCCGCGCCGCTGCCGTGCCCGCTGTCCAACCTCTGCTCAATCTCTGGCCGGCACCGCCAGCCGGAGCTCCGGACTTCAATGGAATTGCCGAGTATTTCAGCAATCCTCTGCAGACGGTTCGCGAGGACTTCGGCACGGCTCGCCTCGACCATATCTTTTCGCCGCAGGACTCGCTCTCGGCCATTTACACCATCGACGACGGCGCCGACTTCACCGCGACCCCGGCCAATCCTTACAGTGCAGACATCCTGACCCTGCGCGAGCAAGTGTTGAGCCTTGACGAAACCCACCTTCTTTCGCCGGCACTGCTCAATACCGTTCGGCTGGGGTATTCACGCGCGGGCTACTTCTTCACGGGAGAGCCCACGCCGGGGACTCCCGCAGAATCCGTTGCCGGGTTTCTTACCGGCCTGCAGGTGGGCGCCGTGGTGGTCGGCGGGAGCGCAGCGTCGAATCCGCAGGCGCAGCTCGGCCTCGCCGGCAGCAACAATGGCAGCAACCTGAGCATCGCGCGCAATCTCTTCACCGTGGAAGATCGGGTGACGCTGACGAAGGGAAGGCACGAGATCACGCTCGGCGTATGGCTCCAACCGTTCCAATCGAACGAGACCCTGGCGCTCAGCCAGTACGGCCAGGCGACGTTCGCCAGCCTAACGACATTCCTCGCCGGGATGACCGCGTCGTTCCTTTATGATCCCGCACCGACCCCAATGGCCTGGCGATCATTCTTCGGCGGATGGTACGCGCAGGATGTGGTTCGCGTAACACCCAGGTTAAGCGTCTCTTTGGGCTTTCGCGACGAGTTCACAACCGGCTGGAACGAAGCCCATGGGCGTGCGGCCAATTTCGGCTTTACGAACGGTGTGATCAACACCCAGCCGTCCGTAGGCGATTCGATCTTTACGGTCAACAACGGCAAGTTCCTGCCACAGCCGCGCATCGCCATCGCCTGGACTCCCTTGAGCAGCAAAACCGTGATTCGCGCAGGCTTTGGCATGTACAACGATCTGCAGGACGCCTTGGGCTATCGGACTGACCAGAATCCTCCTTTCAACCCGGTTTACAGCATTGCGTCGTTGCCGGTCGCGAATTTGCCGATCGATCCGTCTGCGCCGTTGCCCTCCAACGCAAAGATCATTCCGGGCGGCGTCCAGCCTGACATGAAAATTCCCACCTTGGTCTCGTGGTCGCTGCGCGTTGAGCGGGAACTCAGTCCGAACACGGCTCTCACGGTCGGGTACGTGGGGTCTCACGGCTATCATGAGCTGATCGGTCTCGATGCCAATGAACCCTTCCCCACGGTCTGCCCTGCTGCGCCATGCCCCGCGGCCTACCCCGTAGAAGACTCCACGGCCACTCCGCCGGTGACCATTGCAACGGGGTTTCCGGCGGGATCGCCGCTTGCGGGGGCGCCCGTCCCGGCCGGCAGCTTCTACATTCCCGCTGGAACACCCAAGGCGAATCCGGCGCTGGGAAATACCTGGACATGGTTCTCGCTGGGCGACAGTTCCTACAACGCGCTTCAAGTGGACCTCGACCATCGCTTCAGCCACGGCGTTTCGGCACGCGGTGTGTACACCTGGTCGAAGACCCTGGATGATGGCGACTCGTTGAATCAGACCACCGCCAACAACGCACCCGGGCTGGTGTCGAATCCCTTCAACATAGGCGCCGACTGGGGACCCGCCACCTACGACGTGCGGAACATCGGAGTGGCGAGCGTTGTTTACGAGTTGCCGTTCGGCGCCGGCAAGGCGTACGCCAGCGGGTACGAAGGCTGGAGCCGGGCCCTGGTGAGCGGCTGGTCTGTAGACAGCATCGTAACCCTCCAATCCGGCTTTCCCTTCACACCGCAACTCAGCTATAACCCGACGAACAGCGGGGACACCCGAAATCCCGTGCGCCCGTTCCTCAACCCCTCGTTCAGCGGTCCCGTGGTTCTCGGCAAGCCTTCGCAGTGGTTCAATCCCGCTGCGTTTATCGCCCCGCCCTCGACAGGCGGATTCTACGGCAACCTGGGCAGGGACACTTATACGGGTCCCGGACTGGCGACCTGGGATTTCGCCGTCGTGAAAGATACTACCCTGCGGGAAGGGCTGCGGCTTCAATTTCGAGCGGAGATTTTCAACCTTCTGAACCGCGCCAATTTCAACACGCCCAACCTGATCGTCTTCACACCGCCCACCGATAGCAACCCCACGGGCGTATCGGGCACCGCAGGCGCCATCACGAGTACATCGACCACAGCGCGACAAGTGCAATTCGCGCTCAAGCTCCTGTGGTAAGGGGTGCAGTGGGGCCCCAGTCTCCGGGAGGGCAGCGCTTGTGGCCGGCGGACAATTGTGCTCCTACCTGAAATCGAGTCCAAACGAAAGGCCGGCAGCAGCCCAATTTTGATAGCATGGACGACGGCTCTGACGTGGCGGATCGCTGGCTCGTTCGGGCGCCTTCGGCATAATCGATCCGCGCGCCGTTTGGGGGAGGGCTGGTTTCAAACGTGGGGAAGGCTTTTCCGACAATCCAATCAGGAGGTTGAACGATGGCGGGCAATCGTGGTCTGGCGTATATGGGAACCGGGCACGTCGAGGTGAAGAGCATCGACTATCCCAAGCTGGCGCTTGGCGGTCGCAAGTGCGAGCACGGCGTGATTCTGAAGATCGTATCCACGAACATCTGCGGCAGCGACCAGCACATGGTGCGGGGACGCACCACCGCACCCAAGGGGCTGATCCTGGGGCACGAGATCACCGGTGAGGTGATCGAGAAGGGCCGGGACGTGGAGTTCATCAATGTCGGCGACCTGGTATCGGTGCCGTTCAACATCGCCTGCGGGCGGTGCCGTAATTGTAAAGAGCGCCACACCGGTGTTTGCCTCAACGTGAATCCGTCGCGGCCGGGCGCGGCCTACGGATACGTCGATATGGGCGGCTGGGTGGGCGGACAGGCGGAGTACGTGATGGTGCCGTACGCGGATTTCAATCTCCTCAAGTTTCCCGACAAGGCGCAGGCTATGGAGAAGATCCGGGACCTGACATGCCTTTCCGACATCCTGCCGACGGGCTATCACGGCGCCATAACCGCCGGCGTGACCACGGGCTCGACCGTGTACGTGGCGGGCGCGGGACCGGTAGGACTCGCATGCGCCGCAGCGTGCCACCTGCTGGGCGCGGCGGTGGTGATTGTCGGCGACATGAACACCGAGCGCCTGGCACAGGCCCGCAGTTTCGGATGCGAGACTGTTGACCTCTCGAAGAGCGACAAGCTCGGCGAGCAGATCGATCAGATCCTCGGCGTGCCGGAAGTCGACTGCGCCGTCGATTGCGTGGGATTCGAGGCCCGCGGCCACGGGGCAGCCTCAGGACACGAAGCGCCGGCCACCGTGCTGAACTCGCTGATGCAGATCACGCGCGCCGCAGGCGGCATGGGAATTCCCGGGCTCTATGTCACCGACGATCCGGGTGGTATCGATCAGAACGCCAAAACCGGCAACCTCAGCATTCGCATCGGACTCGGCTGGGCCAAGTCACTCCACTTCATGACGGGACAGTGTCCGGTGATGAAGTACAACCGCGGCTTAATGATGGCCATTCTCCACGACAAGATCCACGTGGCGAAAGCGGTGAACGTTCAGGTGATCACGCTGGACGAGGGTCCGAAGGGCTACCAGGACTTCGACAAGGGCGCCGCCAAGAAGTTCGTCATCGATCCGCACCACAGCATCGCCGCGTAGTCGAGAGCGCGATGGACTACAACAGAGGCATTCTGGACTTTGAGGGCGGTGGCCACGACATAAAGTGCGATGTCGTGGCCACCCGCGGCGCACCAGGTCCAGTTCGCACTCAAGCTGCTCTGGTGACGGGCCGCAGAAAGGGATCGACAGGTGGTCACCGCGATGGAATACGTCACTATGACCGTGACATTTCGCTGCCCCGCTTGCGGGAAAAGCAGCGTGGAGCAGCTTAGCCAAAGAGTTTGACCGCGAGCAGGTGGGCCGGACTCTGAGCCGGCAGCGGCTCCATTGCCAGTTGTGCTCCGCCGCACTGCCGAACGGTACACGCGGCAACGCCCATGCCGAGCTCGCGACATCGGACCGGCTCCAGCATCTGGGCTTCCCGTTCCCCACTTCGAACTAAAGACCGACCGCAGCGCAATTTGCTAGCATGGACGGCCGCTCTAAACGTGAAGGAAGCGCCGGCCACGATGCTGAGCTCCCTTATCACGATGCTGAACTCCCTTATGCAGATCACGCGCCGCAGGCGGCGATGTTTACTCCGACTGGGGCTTGCAATCGGTAGCAAGTGGACGTGTTGTTTACCAGATTCCTGTTGACAACCCGCGGGAAACAAAGGTAAGTAACTGTCGCTTGGTTTTCCCGTGGGCAAATGAATGCCTGCAAGGACTGCACGCACGTTAGTTCAACGCTCTCCGGGGACGCTCGCGCTCGCTGGAGGGCAACACCTGCTCAGACACAAGTTCAAAATCCAAAAAGGAGCGTCACATGAAGAACACTCTCATCGGCAAGATCGTCTGCTTGGCTGTCGCTGGATTGCTGCCCGCCGCGTCGGCGATGGCAACGGGCTCGGATGCGTTCAACCGTAGAAACCTCGGACCCATCTGGGTTGTGACAGCTGGCAGCCTCTCCATCTCGAGCCACCAGATGGTTGGCACATCCGTGTCACTCGGCTACTTAACCGCTTCGGCCCACGATACGGCGGCCTCTGCGGTTGTCCGCTTAGGTGGTACGGACCTGGAGTACGGCGCCGTCGCGGTGGGCAACATAGCTGGAGGCAGCAACGCGTTCGTGAAGATCCAGGAACAGAACGCCGACGGGATGTTCGAGTACGCCGCCTTCTACACCGGGAATAATGGCGGCGGTGATTTCTTCGCGCTCTCGAGCCCCGTACCCAGCCCGGCCGTCCTGGATGTGTTTTTCTGCGGTACCACCGCGACCATGAGGATTACAAGTTCGGCCGGAGTCCAGACTTACACCTATAACTACGGTACGACCTACGGCGCGGGCGCCGGCCTCGGAACATACGGTTCGGTCGGGCTTGATAACTTCGTCGGCTTTCCGAGCGGCTGCCAGGACGCGCCGGCGGATGCGATTCCCGCTTCCCAGATGCCGGCCGCCACAGACCTGTCTCTCGTGAAATAAGTGAGATATCTTGGGCATCGCGATTTTCGCAGCGTGGCGACGACATGGCGTCTTATGCCGTCGCCACAGCACTCAAGAGCTGGCGTCGGCTAACTCAAATTGGTGCCATAGCCCGACAGGCGTGTCCATGAAATCGCCGGTTAGGGCACCGCCGCTGCATCGACCGCTGTCAGTGGGACCGCAACAGTCACTATCAGCGCGATAGATACCTATTCGTGCTGCCGCCGCCTCATAGATTCCCGCCCTAAACTAAGGGTGTATTACCCGCGATTTATTCTGAATTCATGCTACTTTTCTCTTGACAACACGCTACTGCAGGTATAAGAAACCGTGGGGTAGTTTCAATCAGGAGGCTAAAGGGGTTTCCGCGCCAATCGGCGGTGTCCGCGGGTTGCCAGCAATGAGCGTCTGGAAGTCGAGCCACCATAAGCAAAAGGCTGACGTGGGCTACTCGCTCTCCAGTGCGACATTCTGGTTTGCAAAACCCTCCCTATACCCCCAGCTCCCGGCATGCCCCAAAAGGCGAATTCCGGCGGAACCCCTTTCGAAATTCGTGGACCAGTAGGATTCGCAGTCAGCGGATGGCTGGGTAGGTACTAAGGAGAGGACCAATGGCAAAAGCGAGTTTGCTGTGCACTTTGAACGTCGCGCTGGGGTTGATGGTGTTTGCGCCCGATGCGCCGGCACAAACCTACACCGACCTCTTCGACTTGACTCAGGAAACCGGGAGCGGGCCGTACATTCCCAACCTGATTGCACAGGGGCAGGACGGCAACCTGTATAGCACGATGCCGTCGTCCTTCCCCGGGGACGGCACCGCCACGCTATCCTCGCCATCCGGCGGCGTCACCGCTTTGCACTATTTCGACGGCACCGATGGATTCAGTCCGTACTCCGGACTTACCCTGGGCCTGGACGGCAACTTCTACGGCACGACCTATATTCACACATCCGATGGCTACGGAGAGGTGTTTCAGCTTGCGCCCTCAGGGGCAGTCACCGTACTCTACCGGTTTACCAATGGTGCCGATGGGGGATCCCCCTGGGCGCCTCCGGTCATGGCGCCCGATGGCAACCTTTACGGCGTTACTCAGGGCAGCACGCCCGTCGCCTACCGCGTCGCCATGCCGTCCGGCACCGTCTCGGTTCTCGCTAACCTGCCCGCCGCGAGCGAAGCGCCCCTGATGGTGGGCACCGACGGCAAACTCTATGGCACGACAGTCAACGGTGGCACCTTTAACGCAGGCACCGTGTTCCAATTGACCACGAAGGGCGTGCTCAAGATCATCTACAGTTTCGGTACCGCAAGTAACGACGGCACGTCCCCGAACGGCGCCCTGGTGCAGGGCAGCGATGGGAAGCTTTACGGCGCCACTTATTGGGGCGGCGCAACCGGGCACGGCACCGTCTACCAGCTTTCGACCAGCGGCGCCTATAAAACTCTCCATAACTTTACAGGAAGCGACGGCAGCAACCCTGCATCCGCGCTGGTGCAGGGCAGCGACGGTTTCCTTTATGGTGTGACGGGCGCTGGGGGCGCTTTGGGTTATGGAGCGTTCTTCAAGATCAACACCAGCGGCACCACCTTCAAGGTCCTTCACGATTTTGACGGGAAGACCAGCGGTGGCGACCCGTTCTCAACGATCCTGCTTCACACCAACGGCTTGATCTACGGCTGGGGTGGGAACGGCCCCAAGGAGGGCGTCCTCTACAGCATGGACGTAGGTCTGAAGCCGTTCGCTTCGCTGGTCGTGATTGGATCAGGAAAGGTCGGGACGCAGGTCGGCATCCTCGGGCAGGGCTTCTCCGCTGCAACCGGCGTCAAGTTCGGAAGTGGGCCGGGAACGTTTAACGTGGTGAGTGACACGTACATGACGGCGGCCCCCGCGGCGGGCGCCACCACAGGCAGGGTGACCATCGTCGAGTCCGGCGGGAATCTCGTTACGCCGCAGACGTTCAGAGTAACGCCCCAGATCAAGGGCTTCAGACCGACCAGCGGGACCGTGGGAACGGTGGTTACGATTACCGGAGTGAGCCTGTCGCAGACTACTGCTGTCACTTTTGGCGGCGTGCCTGCCATTTTCACGGTGAAGTCCGACACCCAGGTGAATGCGACGGTGCCGGCTGGAGCCGTTACCGGCAAGATCGGCATCACCACCAAAGGCGGCATGGCAGCCAGCGTCATGAACTTTACGGTGAACTGAACCGGCGTCCGCCGTGTCGCGCAGAGCCCAACCCGGCGATTTCGCGTTCTGCGACGAGGGAGGCGCGCCAGGAGGGTGGAATCATGCAGAAGCCTGACGATAGGCTATCACAGTAGGCCTAAATTACCTCAACCTTTCGCGACCCGGCGCGCCGGCCTGAGGGCCGCATCTGCGCGGGTGTCTGTGCTGGCGAAAATGGGCTGGCTTAAGGCGATTCAGGCAGATTTAAGGCCGTCTTAGGCGGCTTAATTGGGGTTCTAAAGGAGATTTTGGCTTCGTTTTGCAAGATTTTAGAATCTCTTTTATGCTGCTCTGGGATGTTGCTCGACCGGTGCTCGATCGCAGGCCAGAACGCGGCTTGCGCTCGATCCGCTTGTCTCCGGGTTCATGAGGCGTGAAGGCATGGAAAAAACCTCAGCGCACTGACCAGCTCCCTTATACGCCCTTGCTACATAGAAGCCAATAAGAAGAAAGTATATCAAGGCAAGCGGTCGCTCGCCATGAGCAACGCGTGGTAGGGTGCGCGACGTAGAAGTTGGGGAGGGCGGACCTTCTTTTTTTGTGGCATGTTGCCTTGCGTATATTATACGCTAGGATCAGGAGGTTTTTCCTATGCCCCAATCTCTCCCAGAGTT